>ERZ1034377.79-NODE-79-length-29832-cov-3.010620_pt1 | contig 29832 bp, 23 predicted proteins | sample MGYA00520584_ERZ1034377 | MGnify/ENA primary metagenome ERZ1034377 (study PRJEB33736, sample SAMEA104288464) | Azolla filiculoides | biome: Urban; feature: water surface; material: ditch water | place: Netherlands | collected 2014 ... | reverse complement strand
CTCGGCTTCATCACCGAACTCGCCGTCTATGAAAAGGCCGGCCACGAAGTGGCCGCGACCGAAGACAGTATTCGCCAGTCGATCTTTGGCCAAGGTTCTGTCACCGAAGCCGCCATCCTCGAGGCTGACGGAAAGCCGGCCGGCTTTGCCGTCTGGTTTTACAGCTATTCGACTTGGCTGGCGCGCAACGGCCTCTATCTCGAAGACCTCTATGTCTCGCCGGACCATCGCGGCGGCGGTGCCGGCAAGCTGTTGTTGCGGCATCTTGCGCAGATCGCGGTCGACAAGGGCTGTGGCCGTTTCGAATGGAGCGTGCTCGACTGGAACGAGCCGGCAATCCGCGTCTATGATGCGATCGGCGCCGAGCCGCAGACCGAGTGGATCCGCTACCGCCTGTCCGGTGACGAGTTGAAGGCTTTCGCCGCCGGTTGAGCGGCGCCTAGCTCTCACGCTTCTCCTGGAAGAATGTCCTGAGCATGTCCGCAGCTTCGGTTTCGCGAAAGCCGGAATAGACCTCTGGCTGGTGGTGGCAGGTGGTCTGCGCGTAGAACCGCACGCCATTGTCGACCGCGCCACCCTTAGGGTCGGCGGCAGCATAATAAAGCCGCCGGATGCGGGCAAAGGATATGGCTGCCGCACACATCGTGCACGGTTCCAGCGTCACATACAGATCGGCATCGACCAGGCGTTCGTCGCAGATGAATGCCCCGGCCCGACGGATCGCCAGGATTTCGGCATGCGCGCTGACATCGTTCTGCGCCCGCGTCTCGTTGCCGGCCCGCCCGATGATCTCTCCGTCATGCACGACGACGGCACCGATCGGCACCTCGCCACGCGCTCCGGCAGCACGCGCCTCGGCAAAAGCCGCCTCCATGAAGCCGTTTGTCTTAGTCATGCGTGAACTTTCCACTTAACCAGAGCCGCGCGACCTGATACGACAGCCCAAACCACAGGCAAATAGCAAATGACATTCAAAGACAAGTCCAAGCGACCGGCGGGCAAGCCCTCTGATCGCGGCGCAAAGCCGCTCTCTCGCAAGCCGGCCGCCAAAACCGAAATCAACCCTGCACGCGCAGCCCGGTCAGGCGCACCGGCCGGCGACGACGGGATGAAGCCCGAGCGCATCTCCAAGCTGCTTGCGCGCGTTGGCGTGGCCTCGCGCCGCGACATCGAGCGCATGATCATGGAAGGCCGGGTCAAGCTGAACGGCACCGTGCTCGACACGCCCGTCGTCAACGTGACGCTGTCCGACAAGATCGAGGTCGATGACCAGCCGATCCGCGGCATCGAGCGCACAAGGCTCTGGCTCTACCACAAGCCGGCCGGCCTGGTGACCACCAATTCCGATCCGGAAGGTCGCTCGACCGTGTTCGACAATCTGCCGGAAGAGCTTCCGCGCGTCATGTCGATCGGCCGTCTCGACATCAATACCGAGGGCCTGCTGCTGCTCACCAATGATGGTGGCCTGGCGCGCGTTCTCGAACTGCCGACCACCGGCTGGCTGCGCCGCTACCGCGTCCGCGCCTTTGGCGAGGTCGATCAGCCGGCACTCGACAAGCTCAAGGAAGGCATGGCCGTCGATGGCGTGCTCTATGGTGCGATCGACGCAACGCTCGATCGCAAGCAGGGCCATAACGTCTGGATCACCATGGGGCTTCGCGAAGGCAAGAACCGCGAAATCAAGAACGTGCTCGGCGCGCTCGGTCTCGAGGTCAACCGCCTGATCCGTATTTCCTACGGTCCGTTCCAGCTCGGCGACCTGCCGGAAGGCGATGTCCAGGAAGTCCGCGGCCGCATGCTGCGTGACCAGCTGGGTCCGCGCCTGATCGAAGACGCCAAGGCGAATTTTGATGCGCCGATCTTCGCCCATGGCGGTGCAGTTGACGATGAAGACGAGGATGCTCCGGCCAAGGCCAAGCCCGCCACGGCGGAATGGGCGCGCGAAGAGCGTCGCGAAGAACGTCCCGCCAAGCCGCGCTTCAGCGAGAAGCCCGGCGACAAGCGCGAACGTGCGCTCGACCGCCTGGACACCCGTCGCGACGACAGCCGCACCAAGCCGGCCGGCAAGCGTGACGGCGACAAGCGTGGCTTTGGTGCCCGTGACGAAGGCAGCCGTTTCGGTGACAAGCCGAAGCGTGCGCCGATGGCGCCGAAAAGCCGCACCGCCAATGTCTGGATGGCCCCTGGCGCCCGTCCGGTGGCCGAAAAGAAGGCCGCCGTCGAGGGCGAAGAGGCCAAGGCACCGCGCGCCCGCCGCGAAGGTCTGCCGGAAAGCAAGCGTTACGGCCGTGGCAAGGATGGCAAGCCGACCAAGGGTTCGACACGCTTCAACCCGGACAGCAAAGGCCGCAATGATTTCGCCGACCGTGACACCGGTCCACGCGTTGTCGTGAGCCGTGCCCGCGACGAGGAAGGCGACTGGATCCGCGCCGATGGCCCGGACACCAAGCCCGGTGGTCGCGATGGTGGTCGTGGTGGCAGCCGCGACGGCGACAAGCGTGGTGGTTTCGGTGACCGCGGCCCGCGCCGCGAAACGGGCGACCGTGGACCCCGCAGCGATGCAGGCCCGCGCCGTGATTTCGGCGACCGGCCCGATCGTGGCGACCGTCCGGCCCGTACCGATCGTCCCCGCGGCGACAGCGCACGCAGCGATGCGCCACGTGGTGAACGTTTCGGCGCAGATCGCCCGCGCGGCGATCGTCCGGCTGGTGACCGTCCTCGTTCGGACCGCCCGGGCTCGGATCGTCCCCGTGATGACAGACCGCGCGGCGACAAGCCGTTCGGCGCAAAACCCTTTGGTGACAAGCCACGAGGTGCAAAACCGTTTGGCGACAAGCCGGCCGGTAAATCCTTCGGCGGCAAGCCGGGTGGAAAGCCCGCTGGCAAGTCGTTTGGCAAGCCCGGCGGACGCCCGGCAAGCACACGGGCCGACGGTGGCCCGCGCGGCGCAGGCGGCAAGCCTTCCGGCGCTGGCCGTGGTGGCCCGCCGAAGGGCAAGAGGTAAGCCGGCATGCGGGTTGTCGGTGGGGAATTCCGTGGCCGTGCTTTGGCCACGCCCAAGTCCAATGATATCCGGCCGACCATCGACCGGACGCGCGAGAGCCTGTTCAACATTCTCGCCCATGCCCATCCGGGTCTCCTGGACGGAACGCGCGTTCTGGATCTCTTTGCCGGCACCGGTGCTGTCGGCATCGAGGCCCTGTCGCGCGGCTGCAAATCGGCGCTGTTTGTCGAAAACAGCGTCGAAGGCCGCAGCCTGCTATGGGAAAATATCGACGCATTCGGACTGCATGGTCGCGCGCGGATCCTGCGCCGTGATGCGACGGATCTCGGTCCCTCCAACAACATAGAGCCGTTCGACCTGCTGTTTGCCGATCCGCCCTATGGCAAGGGCCTGGGCGAAAAGGCGATGCTCTCGGCCCACAAGGGCGGCTGGCTGGCACCCGGCGCGCTGGTCATTCTCGAGGAGCGCGGCGATGTCCAGGTGACGGTGGACCCGGTTTTTGCGTTCACCGAGGAACGCACCTTCGGTGACACGAAAATGTACTTCTTTTCCTATAGGCCTGCCTGATATCGTTCACGAGAAAAGGTGCCATGGATAGCATTGTCGAAACCGCGCTTCCGTCCCTGGGCTCCCATTCTCAACCCACCATAGGCCTGGCGCTTGGCGCCGGCGGTGCGCGTGGCTTTGCCCATGTGCCCGTGCTGGAAGTCTTTGACGAACTCGGCCTGAAGCCGTCGATCATTGCCGGGTCTTCCATGGGTGCCTTGATCGGCGCGGCCTATGCCGCGGGCATGAGCGGCCGCGACATCCGCGACTATGCACTGCATCTGGCCGACAATCGCGCCCAGGTTCTGAACCGTCTCTGGGGCCTGCGCCCGGCCAGCATGCGCGATGCGCTCGGCGGTTTTCGCCTCGGCCAGTTCAACCTGCAGCGTGTGCTGCAAGCCTTCCTACCGCCGGAAATCCCGACGCATTTTGCCGGCCTTGGCATTCCCCTGAAGGTGATGGCGACGGATTATTACGGCCAGTGCGAGCAGATCTGCGACCATGGCGATCTCTATGAGGCGCTCGCCGCCTCGGCCGCCATTCCGGCGCTGTTTGCGCCGGTCACCATCAAGGGCCGGCTGATGATCGATGGCGGCATCTTCAATCCGGTGCCGTATGACCTGCTGATCGGTGAGGCCGATATCACCATCGGCGTCGATGTCGTCGGCGCGCCGGAAGGCGACGGCTCGCTGATGCCCAACCGCATCGACAGCCTCTTTGGGGCCTCACAACTGATGATGCAGTCGAATGTCGCGCTGAAGATGAAGATCTGCCAGCCCGACATTTATATGCGCCCGGAGGTCAATTCCTTCCGCGTGCTCGATTTTCTGAAAGCCCGCCAGATCTTCGAGGCCTCGGAAGGCCTGAAGGAGGGATTGAAGCGCGAGATTTCCGCCCGCATGGAAGACTTCGTCCGCCGCTGATCGGCCCCAATGGCTGTTCAGCTGTGCGGACCGGCCTCTTCTCCGACCATTGGCGCCACCGGGCGCTTCGGCTTGATCAGCGGTTCCGGCTTGACCGGCCGGTTGTGCAGCATGTCGCGCCCGGCCTGGATGCCTTCCTGTGCCTGGATCCGCAGCCGCTCCTCGTCGCGGCGGCGGATATCCTCGCCGATATCATAGGCTTCGTCTTCCGAGACGCCGAGACCTTCGAGCGTCCGGCGTCCGAACAGCAGGCCGGATTCCAGCGTTTCGCGCAGCTCGTAATCGACGTCGCGGGCGCGAAGCGACAGGCTGTGAATGCGGTCATAGGAGCGCACATACAGGCGGACATCGGGGTACTCGGCGCGGATCAGGTCAACGATTGCATCAGTCACTTCTTTTTTCTGCGTGCAGACCGCGACGATCTTGGCCTTCTCGATGCCGGCGGCGCGCAGCACGTCGAGCCGTTTGCCATCGCCGAAATAGATACGGAAACCGAATTGCGCTGCCTGGCGGACGCGATCGGCACTGTCGTCGATGATCGTCACGTCGCGACCGCTGGCCAGCAGGATCTGGGCGGCGATCTGGCCGAAACGGGAGAAGCCGACCATCAGCACATCGGCGCCCGCGCCTTCAAAATCCTCTTCCATCTGTTCGCGTTCGCCACTGTCTTCGGAGACAAGCCTCTTGGCCAACAAGGTGGCAAGCGGGGTGAGCGCCATCGACAGGGTGACGATCGAGATCAGTAGCGACGACGTCGCGCCGGACAGAATGCCGCTGGCGGCTGCCGTGGTGAACAGGACGAAGCCGAATTCGCCGCCCTGCGGCAGAAGCATGGCGATGCGGATGGCGTCATTGTGCGGCGATCCCGCGATCCGGCAGATGCTGTAAAGCACCGCCGCCTTCACCATCATCAGCACCGGCACGGCGAGCGTGATCAGCAGCAGGTTGTCGACGATCACCTGGATGTCCATCGACAGACCGACGGCCATGAAGAACAGCGCCAGCAGCAATCCACGAAACGGCTCGATATCGGCTTCCAGTTCGTGGCGGTAGGAGGATTCGGCCAGCATCACGCCGGCGAGAAAGGCACCCATCGCCATGGAGAGACCGCTGACCTGCATCAGATAGGCAGAACCGAGCACGACGAACAGGGCAGCCGCGATCATCACCTCGCGCGCACCCGTCCTTGCAATCACCTGGAACAGCGGCGTCAGGAGATAGCGCCCGGCCAGAATCATGGCGACGACCGCACCGACAGCCATGGCGATCTCGGTGAAGGCTGAAGAGCCCTGTTCGCCACCATTGCCGTCAAGGATCGAGATCATCGCCAGAAGCGGCACGATGGCGAGGTCCTGGAACAGCAGGATCGAGAATGACCTTTGCCCGTGACGGCTGTTCAACTCGCCATTGTCATTGAGGATCTGCAGGGCAAATGCCGTCGATGACAGTGCCAGGCCGAAACCCGCGACCACGGCGGCGCGCCAGTCGAGCAAACCCGTAAGCAGGATTATCCCGGTCATGGCGAGGCCGGTCAGGACGACCTGTGCGGCCCCCAGACCGAAAATGTCGCGGCGCATGTGCCAGAGCCGGCTCGGTTTGAGTTCTAGCCCGATGACGAACAGCAGCAAGACGACGCCAAGCTCCGCCACGGCCAGAATGTCGCCCGATCCGGCGATCATATGCAGCACAGGTCCGATCACCACGCCGGCGGCGAGATAGCCGAGAACCGTTCCCAGCCCGAGTTTTCGAAACAGCGGGGCGGCAACAACGGCGCCGCCAAGCAGCAGCAGGGGTTGGGTGAAAAGCGCTTCGGTTGCGGTGGACAAACGCGGTCTCCTTGGCAGCATGCCGGGCTCGTGAACGGGAAAAGCCCGAACCGCCCTTGATGCCCTCTGGAATGCACAATAAATGGAGCGGGAAGGAAAGGCCAAGCCATGCCCAATGAAATTGATTCCGTCAATCTTCTACAACGCGCCGAACAGCTCGTCGATCTGGCCCGCAAGGCCGGAGCGGACCGCGCCGATGCGGTCGTCGTGCGATCTCGCTCCAAGAGTGTCAGCGTTCGCATGGGCAAGGTCGAATCGACCGAAGCCTCCGAGAGCGATGATTTCTCCCTGCGTGTTTTCATCGGCAACCAGGTCGCCAGCGTTTCCGCCAATCCCGGCTTCGACCTGACGGCGCTTGCCGAGCGTGCGGTCGCCATGGCCAGGGTTTCGCCGGAAGATCCCTATTCGGGTCTTGCCGATGAACAGGATCTGGCCCGGAATATAGCCGATCTGGAGCTGTACGATCCGACGGAAGTCTCCAGCGACAGCCTGCGCGAGAGCGCGCTCGCCATGGAAGAGGTCGCCCGTAGCGTCAGTGGCGTCAGCAATTCGCTTGGCGCCGGCGCCTCTGCCGGCATGGGTGGCCTGGTTCTGGTCACCTCGCATGGTTTCTCCGGCAGCTATGCCGCCTCGCGTTTTTCCCGTTCCGTTGGCGTCATTGCCGGCGAGGGGACCAAGATGGAGCGCGACCACGATTTTGACAGCCGCCTCTATTACGCCGATCTCGATGACGCCGAAGTGATCGGCCGACGTGCCGCAGAACGGGCGATCAAGCGCCTGAACCCACGCCAGGTCCCAACCGCCTCCAATCTGACAGTCATTTTCGACCCGCGTGTCGCGCGCGGCTTCGTCGGCACGATTGCCGGCGCCATCAATGGCGCATCCGTTGCCCGCAAGACCTCGTTCCTGCGTGACAAGATGGGCCAGCAGGTCCTGAAGGCCGGTCTCAACGTAACCGACGACCCCTTGAAGGTTCGCGGTTCGTCCTCGCGCCCCTTCGATGGCGAAGGCGTCAGTGGCGAGCGCCTGACGATGATCGAGGACGGTGTTTTGCAGCACTGGTTCCTGTCGTCGTCGGCAGCGCGCGAACTGGGCCTGCGCACCAATGGCCGCGGCGCCCGCGGCGGCACGGCCGTTTCGCCGTCGTCGACCAATCTGGCGCTGGAGCCGGGCGATATCTCGCCCGAAGACCTGATCCGCAATGTCGGCACCGGCCTCTATATCACCGACATGATCGGCCAGGGTGTCGACATGATCACCGGCGAATACAGCCGCGGCGCTTCCGGCTTCTGGATCGAGAATGGCGAGCTGACCTATCCGGTGTCCGAGGTGACCATTGCCTCGAACCTCAAGGATATGTTCATGCGCGTCACCCCTGCCAATGACATCGATCGCAAATACGGTGTCGCGGCTCCCACGCTTGCAATCGAGGGCATGACCCTTGCCGGGCTCTGACAACAGCAAAGCGCCAATTCCAACGGCTTTGGTCGGTTTCGACTGGCAGGCCGATCTGGAGTTGATCACCACAGCCGCCCGCGAGGCCGGCCGTGTGGCGCTGTCCTTCTTCGGCCAGTCGCCGGAAGTCTGGTGGAAGAACGAAGGTCAGTCGCCGGTCAGCGCTGCCGACTACGCCGCCAATCTGTCGCTCGAGACCGTGCTGCGGAGGGCTCGCCCGAGTTATGGCTGGCTGTCGGAGGAGACCGACGATGATCCGTCGCGCCTCGACTGCGACACGCTGTTTGTCATCGATCCGATCGACGGCACCCGCGCCTTCATCGCCGGCAAGAACACCTGGTGTGTCAGCGTCGCTGTCGTCCACAAGGGACGTCCTGTTGCCGGAGTTCTCGTCGCGCCGGCACTGGATGAGGAATTTGCAGCGGTCCTGGATGGGCAAGCCTCACGAAATGGCGCGGCGATCCGCGTCTCACTGGCTCCAAGCGACGGGCCTTTGAAGATCGCCTGCGCGCAGGACATGATCGCAGGTTTTCAACCGGCAATCCGGTCGCGCATCGAACGCGTCGAGCATGTGCCGTCGCTCGCCTATCGTCTGGCGCTGGTCGCCGATGGCCGGATCGACGCGACGCTGGTCAAACGCAATTCGCATGACTGGGACCTCGCCGCGGCCGATCTGATCCTGTCATGTGCCGGTGGAAGCCTGACCGATCTGGCCGGCGAGCCGCTGGTCTACAACAGGCCGGATGTCACCCATTCTGTGCTTCTTGCTGCCACCAATCAGGTCTTGCCGGCGCTTTTGCAAAGCCTTACCCCAATTGCCCGGAGTTGACCTTTCAAATGAAATCGCGCAGATGAAATGTCTGCAGAAATTCTATGGGATGAAACGGATAAAATGACAGAGTCCAGCGACAAGAAGCAGCTTCTCCATCTCGTTTTTGGCGGTGAGTTGTCGAACCTCGAACAGGTTCAGTTTCGGAATCTGAACGACCTCGATATCGTCGGCATCTTTCCGGACTACGCCAGCGCTCTGGTGGCATGGAAGTCCAAGGCACAGGCGACCGTCGACAACGCACATATGCGCTATTTCATTGTCCACATGCATCGTCTGTTGAATCCGTCCGAGTAAGTGAATTTCAGCGTAGCGAACGTGCTCCCAGCCTTCGCCGCTTTGATCGACCCGCATCGAGGGTCACGTTTTTAACTCAGTCTTTGTGCATCTGTTGCTTTTTGCATGGCCCACCTTTTGAAAGGGCATATTGGCATTGTCGATGAAGATGAGCAGGTTTGGTCCATGGCGCTAAGCGACGGTTTGGCAAAGATCGCTGTCGCCTCCTACGGTTGGCTGGGGCTGGTTGCCTATCCGCTGTCGCGGCCTCTGCTCGCCTATCGCGCAGCCAAGGGCAAGGAAGATCGTGCGCGCCGCAACGAGCGTTTCGGCTACGCCAGTCTGGATCGCCCGGCAGGACCCATGGTGTGGATTCATGCCGCAAGTGTGGGCGAGACCGTTGCCGTCGTCCCCCTGATGCGCGAGCTTCGCCGTCGCGATGTCCATGTGTTGCTGACCACTGGTACAGTCACATCGGCGGAAGTGGCCCGCAATCGCTTGGGCGATACGGTGCTGCATCAATATGTGCCGCTCGATCTCCTGCCGGCCGTACGCCGCTTTCTCGACTACTGGCAGCCGGACGTAGCGATTGGCGTCGAATCCGAAATCTGGCCAGCGACGCTGATGGAGCTTCACCGCCGCCAGATCCCGCAGATCCTCGTCAACGCCCGCATGTCTGACCGTTCCATCGACCGCTGGCTGCGCTACAAGTCGGTCGCCGAAGCGCTGTTCGGCAAGCTCGCACTGGTCATCGCCCAGTCCGACGTCGATGCCGAGCGTTTCCGCGATCTTGGTGCCTGGCCGGTCGGGATTTCCGGCAATATCAAGGTCGATAGTGACGCCCCGCCCTGCGATGAGGCGGTGCTGGCGCGCTATATGCAGCAGATCGGCACCCGCAAGACATGGGCTTCCATCTCCACATTCGAGGGCGAGGAAAAGATAGCTGCCATGGTGCATCGCGCCCTGAAAGCGCATACCGGCCTCCTGTCGATCATTGTGCCCCGCCATCCCGAACGCTCCGATGAGATCGAGGCGATGCTGGTGGAAAAGGGCCTGAAGGTCGCACGCCGCACGCGCGGCGACGTGATCACGCCGGAAACCGATGTCTTTCTCGGCGATACGATCGGCGAAATGGGCCTCTATCTGCGCATGACCGATATCGCCTTCGTTGGCCGCTCCCTGTCTGCCGATGGTGGCCAGAACCCGCTGGAGCCGGCCATGCTCGGCTGTGCGGTTCTGTCCGGTCCGCAGGTCAGCAATTTCCGCGAGAGTTACCAGCGCCTGGTGCGCAACGGTTCCGCCCGGATCGTCCGCGACGCCGAAATGCTGGCCAAGGCTGTGCATTTCCTTATGACCAATGATCTCGCCCGCACCAAGATGATGGAAGCCGGCACCGAGAGCATGCAGGAAATGCGCGGCGCGCTGACCGCGACGCTGAAGGCGCTGGAACCCTATATCAGCCCGCTTTCGGTCAAGGCAAAGCTTGAGCCTCGCACTGCCAGCCAGAGCTGATCACCACTGCCTTTGAGGGATGCCGACATGAACACCAAGCCAGAGATTGCCGGTATCCTTTTCGACAAGGACGGCACGTTGCTCGATTTCGACGCGAGCTGGGGTCCGGTCAATCGCATGGTGGCGCTGATGGCGGCCGATGGCGATCAGGCCTTGGCCGATCGGCTTCTGGCAGCCTGCGGCATGCATCCCGTTTCGGGCGATATCGTGCCCGACAGCCTGTTTGCCTCCGGCAACACCCGCGAGATCGCCGAGGGCATGATTGTCGCCGGTTCACCGCTGGCGCTGTCGGATCTCGTGCCGCGCATCGATGACTGCTTTGCCGAAGCGGCCCAGCTTTCGGTGCCGATCACCGAGCTTCAGCCGCTGTTTGCCCGGCTGCACGGGCGCGGTCTGCGCCTCGGCATTGCCTCGAGCGACAACGAACGCTCGATCCGGGTGGCTGCAGACCGATTTGGCATAACTCAGTATGTCGATTTTGTTGCCGGTTACGACAGCGGCCATGGCGCCAAGCCGGAAGCCGGCATGGTGCTCGGCTTTTGCGCCGCAACCGGTCTGTCTCCCGCGCAGGTCGCCGTGGTCGGGGACAACAATCACGATCTGCACATGGGCCAGAATGCCGGCGCGGGCCTGAAGATCGGCGTCCTGTCCGGCACGGGGTCGCGCGAGACGCTGACGCCAGCCTCCGACATGGTTCTGTCCGACATCACCGAACTCGAAGCGGTGCTCGGCTGACCCGTTTTGTTTCCATTTGATACACCGATGCTTGACCTTCTGACGCGCTCAGGGCTTCTTGTTGCTCGCTGGAGTGGCGGGAGGAGCCGTGCATCCCGGCTGGGGAACCGCGTCGGGGGCAAGGGCAGCATGGTTTCGGAAGCACCGCCTTTCTGGTGGACCAAGATGGACTGGCGAGCGCGCTGCCTGCGGCCGGTCGGCTTCGTTTATGGGCGGATTGTAGCAAGCCTGATGAACCGTCGCCGTCGTCATGCGCTGGCCGTGCCGGTCATCTGCGTCGGCAATTTCACCGTCGGCGGCGCCGGCAAGACCCCGACAGCGATTGCCATCGCCCGTGCCGCCAAGACAAAAGGGCTGAAGCCGGGTTTTCTCAGCCGCGGATATGGCGGCTCGCTCGACGTGACGACCGTGGTCGATCCGCAGCATCACCGCTCGTCGGCCGTGGGTGATGAACCCCTGCTGCTCGCCCGCGAGGCGCTCACCGTGATTTCCCGTCGCCGCGTGGCGGGTGCCGAACGCCTGGTGGCGGAGGGCGTCGATCTGATCATCATGGATGACGGCTTCCAGAGTGCGCGGTTGAAGGTCGATTTTGCCCTTATTGTCATCGACACTGTCCGCGGCATCGGCAATGGCTGCACCGTTCCGGCCGGGCCCGTGCGCGCGCCCATCCGCACCCAGATGCGCCATCTCGATGCCATTTTGAAGGTCGGATCAGGCAGTGCGGCCGACGCGCTGGTGCGCCAGGCGTCGCGCGCGGGAAAGCCGGTTCTGGTCGCCAATGTGAAACCGCGCGATGCGCATGACCTGAAGGGCAAGCCCGTCCTCGCCTACGCCGGCATTGCCGATCCGGGCAAGTTCTATCGCACGCTGGAGGAGGTCGGGGCCGTGATCGCCGATCGCCAGGGTTTCCCCGACCATCATCATCTCGCCGATGACGAAATCGCCGATCTTCTTGAGCGTGCGGACAAGCAGGGATTGCGGCTCGTGACCACGGCCAAGGACCAGGTGCGCCTCGTCGGCGGCCATGGCCAGGCAGCAATGCTTGCCGAAAGATCGGTCGTGGTCGAAATCGACATGGCCTTTGACGATCCTAAAGCCCCGGATCAGATTATCGACAAGGCATTCGTCGCCTGCCGGGCGCGCAGGCTTGCTGCGAAAGCCTGACGATCAGCGAGACTGGTTCGGCAGTGCGCCGGCGCGTTTTTCCGCATCAAGCGAAGCCGCTGCATCCACATAGGCTTCCTGCCGCGCCACGCTCCAGTATTTCAGTTCGTCGATCAGGATCGGCCGGCCGGTCATGGCGCAGACCACATGGCTGCCGGGTGTCAGAATCTGGAAGTCCGCGTCGAGATAGCGGATCTTGGCCTCGCGGTTGCCGCTGCCTTCGAAACGGTTCATCTGTTGTCTCCTGCGCCTGTCACGGTACTGCAATACAGCGCCCTCCGGACGATTTCTAGAGCCGTCGGCGGAAAACAGCGCGCCTGCTTTTCCACGGCAAATACGGGTGCAGAGACGCGCCAGCCACGCTGCAATGACCATTCTCAACTGCGGCCAAACAAGCGTTCGATATCCGACAGCTTGAGCTCGACATAGGTTGGCCGGCCGTGATTGCATTGACCAGAGCCGGGCGTCTGCTCCATCTGGCGCAGCAGCGCGTTCATTTCCTCGACGCGGAGTTGCCGGCCGGAACGTACCGAGCCATGGCAGGCCATGGTCGCCGCCACATGTTCGAGCCGGGCCGAGAGCCTGTCGGCCGTATCCCACTCGGCAATCTCGTCGGCCAGATCCTTGATCAGTCCGGTCACATCCATTTCGCCCAGCATCGCCGGCGTCTCGCGCACCGCAATGGCGCCCGGCCCGAAGCGCTCGACGGCAAGCCCCAATTGCTCCAGCGCTTGCGCATGCATCATCAGCCGGTCGCAGTCCTCCTCTGGCAGGTCGATGATCTCCGGGATCAGCAGCCCTTGCGAGGGAAGGCGCCGCCCGGTCAGCGCCTTGCGCATCTGCTCGAACACCAGGCGCTCATGCGCGGCATGCTGGTCGACGATCACCAGGCCGTCTCCGGTCTGGGCCACGATGTAATTGGCATGGACCTGCGCCCTGGCGGCGCCGAGCGGAAAATGACCGGCGGGCTCCGCCGCCGACACAATTGCCGGCGCCTCGCTGCGTGCCGTCGGCTGGCTCAGGGCTTCGAATGCCGCCTGTCCCGCTTCGGCAAATGCAAAGCCCGAGCTGCTACTCGACGAAGGGTAGGTGGCGGGCATCGGAATTGCGTCATCACTGATCGGGCGATAGGGCGATGTCCCGGCTGACCAGTTTGCGGATGGCTGCGGGCTGAAGCCGGGGCGAAACGCCCGCAACATACCGCCGGCACCGGTGGTCGAGGACCGGTCGCCCTCGCGCTGCAGCGCCTGGCGCACCGCGCCGACAATCAGCCCGCGGACGAGGCCTGGATCGCGGAAGCGCACATCCGATTTCGCCGGATGCACATTGACGTCGACAAGGGCCGGATCAAGCGTCAGGGACAGAACGGCAACCGGATAGCGCCCATGCGGAATGGTCTCGGCATAGGCGCCGCGAATAGCCGACAGGATCTGCTTGTCCTGCACCGGACGACCGTTGACGAAGGCGTATTGATGGGCCGAGTTGCCGCGATTGAAGGTCGGAACGCCGGCAAATCCGGTCAGGCGCACATCCTCGCGCTCTGCGTCGAGCGCAATCGCGTTGTCGCGGAAGTCGGAGCCGAGGATCTGGGCGATCCGGGCCAGATGATCGTCGCCGGTGGAGGGAAACTCCAGCGTCGACCGGTCGGTGCCTGACAATACAAAGCGGATGGCGGGAAAGGCGATCGCCATGCGCTTGACGATTTCGGTGATCGCGCCGGCCTCCGCCTTTTCCGTCTTCAGGAATTTCAGCCGGGCAGGGGTGGCAAAGAACAGGTCGCGGACCTCGACCGTCGTGCCGGGATTGGCCGCGGCTGGCCGGACCGCGCCGACCTTGCCGCCCTGCACCGAGATTTCGGCACCCGCAGAGGCCCCGGCCGGCCGGCTGGTGATCGTCAGCTTGGCAACCGAGCCGATCGAAGGCAGGGCCTCGCCGCGAAAGCCCAGCGAGCGGATGTCGAACAGGGTCTGGCTGATCTTCGAGGTGCAGTGCCGGCGGATCGACAGTTCGAGATCCTCCGGCCCCATGCCGCAGCCATTGTCGACGATGCGCAGCAAGGTCTTGCCGCCACCGGCCGTCGCCACTTCGATCCGGGTCGCCCCCGCATCGATCGCGTTTTCGATCAGCTCCTTGGCAGCACTGGCGGGTCGTTCGATGACCTCGCCAGCGGCAATCTGGTTGATCAGGGTTTCGGAGAGTTGCTTGATCATCATGCCGTCATTTTCCGGGATTCGGGCTGCCGGGGAAAGGTCTAAATGCAGCGCCCTGATTTCGCTTGCATCATTAAGCGCGCCTTAACGGAAAGGCTCTAGTTTTCGAGACAACTTGAAATGTTTTCCACGGTGGGCTTGCGAGCCGATGGAGGAAGAGCGGATGGCCGGATCGCTCTTCACATACTCCCACCCGCCTCAAGTGATTGCCGGAATGTTCATTGCAGGCACGATTCCGATTCCAAACCTGTTGCGTTCAGTGATCAGGTTCTTTGAGGCAGCATTGTGAGCGAGTTTCCACCGGTCCCCGGCGAAAACAGGGGACATAACGGAATATCGGGCGAGACGTCAGACAGCTTTCTCCAGGCTGCGATGCTCGACGCCGTGTCGGAAGCGCTGTCGGCTGCCTTTCTCGTCTACGATCGCAATGACCAGCTGATCTTCGCCAGTCGCGCCGTGCGCAACTTTGTGCCCGCACCGTCGAGTTTCTTTGAGCCCGGGACGCGCCTGCGCGATTTCCTCGCCGCCGCCTACGACAACGGTTGGCGCGACCAGGGGGAAAACGCCGCCCAGAGCCGCGATGAATGGCTGAGCCGGCAGATATCCGCCCACTGGAAGGAGCGCTCCGAACAGCAGCTCTGCGACGATTCCAGGCGCTGGACCCGCTATTCCAAGCGTCGTCTGCCCTCCGGCTACGGCATTTGCGTCATTACCGATATCACCGAGCAGAAGAAGCGCGAAGACCAGTGGCGCGCCGACCTGGAACGGGTGCAATTGACAGAGGAAATCCTCGATAACCTGGCGCATCCGGTCTTCGTCCAGGACCGCAGTCTCCAGCTCGTCGCCGTCAACAAGGTCTTCTGCGCGGCAATGGCGGTCGGAGCGGACAATGCACTCGGTGGCAGCCTGAACGCTATTTTCGAGGCAGAGCTCGCCACGACGCTGACCAGCGTCAGCCGGCATGTGTTGGACACCGGCATAAGCTCGTCAGTCACGCTGAACATGCGACTTTATGGCGACCCGTCCCGGCCGATACTGACCCATGTCCAGCGTGTCGGGAAACCCGGCCGCTACTTCGTTGTCGCCAGCCTGGGCGAGATTGGCTCGATGACAACGACCGTCGATATCGACGTCGGCCAGACTGGTGGTGCGTCGAGCAATCTGTCGCCGGTTGTGGATCCAAAGCTCGATCAGCGGCTTCGCGGCCGCAAGGCGCTGCTTGTCACAAGCGACCGGGAGTTCGAGGCCGCCGCGCTTTTCACGCTTGAGGTTCTTGGCCTCGACAGCTGCTGCGTGCGCAATGAGGACGAGCTGGATGCCTTTCTCAATGTCGCCCTGTCCGTCGGCGTCTCCATCGATCTTGCCATCGTCGACGTTCAGATGGATGTCCGTTGCCTTGAGCTGATCCAGTCCGTGGATGTCGACTACATCACCATGGACGGCTATCAGCTATCGACCGAACTGACGTTTACGGTCCTCGATCGCCTGACGGCCCTGCAGGCGGCGCCGTCCCCGGTCGATGATTGGGAGATCAGCACCGAAGACAGCGTCGAGACGGCCAGGCCTCCAATATCGCCGTCGCTGGTTCTGGTGGCGGAAGACAATGAGATCAATCAGATCGTATTCGCCCAGATCCTCGAAGGACTGGGCTATGCCTATCGCATTGCCGCAACCGGCGAAGAAGTGGTGCGGCTTTGGCAGGAACTCGCTCCGGCAATCATCCTGATGGATGTCACCCTGCCTGATATCAACGGCTTCGACGCCGCCCGCCGTATCCGCCAGCTGGAGAATACGGCCCTGATCACGACACCGATCATCGGCGTGCTGAGCCAGGCTTTCGAGCGTGATCGTGAAGGCTGCTATTCGGCCGGCATGAATGACGTGATCCTGAAGCCCCTAAGCCCCGATATTATCGATGCGGCGCTGACACGTCTGGCGCCGAGTATAGCGAAGATCGCCTCTCTGGCTTGATCAATGTCAACCCCCCAAATAAGGGGTCACGCGGGCCTGTCCGGCAAGCGATATCGATATGATTATTTTAATGTTTCCGGCTCATTCTCGCTGTCGTGGAAGGAACTGAATCAGGAATCGTGAATGGGCCCCGCTGGATCTGCCAACGAGCAGTTTAACCAGAACGAATTGCACGCAATGGCCTACACCGATCATCTGACCGGTCTGGGCAATCGCCACCGGCTGCGTGACAAGGCTCGTCAACTGGCCGCCGATCGGGCTTCTGATCCCGCCCCATTCACTGTCTGTATCGTTAATCTCGATGGTTTCAAGCCGATCAATGACCTCTTCGGCCAGGCGGCCGGCGACGAAATCCTCTGCCAGGTCGCCCATCGACTGAAGGCCTGCGCGCCCGACGGTGCCACGGTCACTCGCCACGACGGCGACGAATTTGCCATCGTCCTGCCTCTGGTCTTCGAACGCGCTGGCGCCGAACGGGCCGGCCAGATGATCAAGGACGTGCTCTCGGCGCCCTATGATCTCGGCGACCGCAACGTGCGCCTCTCCGCCTCGCTCGGTTTTGCGATCTATCCGTTTGCAGGCAATGATTTCGAGGAGCTGATGAAGAGCGCCGAGACGGCGCTCTATCGCTCGAAGCGCCGTGGCCGTGGCCAGATCACCGTCTATTCCCGTGAGATCGCCCAGGAAATGAAGCGCGCCACCCAGCTGGAGCAGGCCCTTCGCAACGCCATCATCAACGATACCGTCGACGTGCATTTCCAGCCGATCGTGCGCCTGCGCGACAACCGTGTCGTCGGTTTCGAAGCGCTTGCCCGCTGGATCGATCCCGATCTCGGTTTTGTCTCCCCCGCCGTATTCGTGCCGTTGGCCGAAGAGCGCGGTTTCATCGATACCCTGTCTGAAACTCTGCTGCGCAAGGCGGCCGAAGCAACGCTCGCGTGGCCGCGCGACCTGTTCCTGTCGTTTAACCTGTCTTCATGCCAGTTGATGGATCCGCGCACCTCATTCAGCACTTTGGCTATCCTCAACAGCGTCGGCTTCGACCCGCGCCGGCTGGAACTGGAAATCACCGAGACTGCGGTGATGACTTCGGCCGATACAGCGCGCCGGATCATCAAGGATCTGAAGGATGCCGGCATCCGCATTTCATTGGATGATTTCGGCACCGGCCAGTCGAGCCTCGGCCGCCTGCGCGAATTCACCTTCGACAAGGTCAAGATCGACCGCGCCTTCGTCTCGGCCATCACCACCGACCGCACGTCCGAGCACATCATCAAGGCGATCGTCACGATGTGCGAGGGACTGGATCTCGAAGTGGTCGCCGAAGGCATCGAGACAGAGGCCGAAGCCGACAAGCTGCGTGCACTCGGCTGCGGCATGGGCCAGGGCTATTTTTTCGGCAAGCCGGTCGATACCGCAGCCACCTTGCGGTATCTCAGCGAACATCACCACGAATTCGCCCTCGTCGAGCGCGCTTCGGCCTAAACGCTGAACGCTTCAGGTCTGCGCCAGCAGCCAGTCGCGCACCCGCGTCGCTGCGCCATTGAGCTCGCGGGACCGCGGCCAGACCACGTAGAAGGCGTTGCCCGTCAGCAATGCGTGACCTCCGACCTCGACAAGTTGCCCCTGTTTCAGCAGGCGATCGACCAGATGCGTCCAGCCGAGCGCGATGCCTTCGCCGGCAAGCACGGCCTGGACCACCAGGACATAGTCGTTGATAGCCAGACGCCGTCCCGTCGGCTTGTAGTCGATCCCAGCCGATGCGAACCATTCGGGCCAGTTGCAGGCCTGCCGCACGGGCTCCTCCAGCCAGATCAGCCGATGCTGCGCCAGAGCAAGCGGCGTGTCGGGCCGGCCATGTGCCTCGACAAAGGCGGGGCTTGCCACCGCCGTGATCACTTCGGGCGCAAGCTGAGCCGCGTGATAATGCGGCCAGTCCTTCGGATCGCCACCACGCACTCCGAGCGGGATTGCCTCATCCTCCAGGTCGAGATCGCGCACGCTGGTCTGGATACGCAGATCGATATCGGCCAGATCCGCACGCAGTGCGGTCAGCCGGGGCAGCATCCACATCGAGGCAAACGCCGTCGATGCGGCGAGCGTGACGTTGACTTCGCGACCCTTGCTGCGGATGTCTTCTGCCGCCCGGCCAATCCGTGAAAGTCCGGCCGAGACATCGGCATGGAAGCGTTCGCCGACCTCGGTCAATTTGGCGGCCCTGTGCTGGCGTTCGAACAGCTGGGCGCCGAGCTGTTGCTCCAAGCCGCGGATGGCATAGGAGACCGCCACCTGTGACATGCCGAGTTCTTCCGCGGCGCGGGTGAAATTCTCATGCCGGCCGGCCACTTCGAAAATCACCAGCGCATTCGCCGAAGGGATCAGGCTGCGAAAATTTGTCATAAGGTCAGCTTATTGCATATCAAGACTTTTTCCAGCGTCACAGCCTCGTTTCCCAAGGCTAGCCTTCAGAAAAATCAGGGGAAAGCACTATGGATGGTGATCTGGTGGAAACTGGCCGGCCCCGCCGAACGCGACCGGCGCGGCGCGAGGCATCAGCCGCACCGCATCTGAAGGTGCCGTTCATCAGGCGCAATATCCCGACCTACGACATTTTGTCGGAAGAAAACCTCCAGCGGATCGAAAAGACGGCAGACCGCATCCTTGCCGAAATTGGCATCGAATTTCGCGATGACCCCGCGACGCTCGACCTGTGGCGCGGCGCCGGAGCCGAGATGGATGGGGTGAGAGTACGTTTTCCCCCCGGCATGTTGCGCGAAATCGTGGCTTCTGCGCCGCAGCGCTTTGTCCAGCATGCCCGCAACCCGGCCAACAATGTCGAGATCGGCGGCAGTGCCGTGGTCTTTTCGCCAGCCTATGGCTCGCCCTTCGTCATGGATCTCGACAAAGGCCGCCGCTACGGCACGATCGAGGATTTCCGCAATCTCATCATGCTCGCCCAGTCGAGCCCCTGGTTGCACCATTCCGGCGGCACGATCTGCGAGCCTGTCGATCTGCCGGTCAACAAGCGCCACCTGGAAATGGTCTACAGCCATATCAAATATTCCGACCGCGCCTTCATGGGCTCGGTGACGGCCGAAGAGCGGGCCGAGGAATCGATCGAAATGGCCCGCATCCTGTTCGGCGCCGATTTCGTCAATGAGAACTGCGTCATCCTCGGCAATGTCAATGTCAACTCGCCACTGGTCTGGGACGGTACCATGACCAAGGCACTGAGGGCCTATGCACGTGCCAACCAGGCAGCCGTCATCGTGCCATTCATCCTTGGCGGTGCCATGGGGCCGGTCACCAATGCTGGCGCGATTGCCCAATCCTTTGCCGAGACGCTTGCCGGCTGCGCGCTGACCCAGTTGGAGCGAAAAGGCGCGCCGGTGATCTTCGGCAACTTCCTCTCCTCAATGTCGCTGCGCTCGGGCTCGCCCACCTTCGGCACGCCGGAGCCGGCGATCGGCTCGATGGTGATCGGCCAGCTTGCCCGCAGGCTGAAGCTGCCGCTGCGCTGTGCCGGCAACTTCTCCAATTCCAAATTGCCGGATGCCCAGGCTATGCAGGAAGGCGTCATGTCGATGTTGTCGGCCGTGCATTGCGGCGCCAATTTCATCCTGCATTCCGCGGGCTTCGTCGATGGCCTGCTTGCCATGTCCTATGAGAAGTTCATGATGGACAGCGATTTCTGTGGTGCCTTGCATTCCTATCTCGCGGGCGTCGTCGTCGATGACAACACCCTGGCGATGGATGCCTTCCTCGAAGTTGGCCCCGGCAGCCACTTCCTCGGCTCGGCCCATACGATGCGCAACTACCAGACGGCTTTCTGGGATAGTGCTGTTTCCGACAACGAGCCGTTCGAGAAATGGTCGGAAGCCGGCTCGACCGACATGGCCAGCCGGGCCAATCTGCGGTGGAAAAAGACGCTGGCCGACTACTCCGCGCCGCCGCTGGACATCGCCATCAACGACGCCTTGCGCGACTATATCGATCGCACGAACCGCGCGCGACCCGACGCCTGGTACTGAACTGGAACCCATCACGCATGACAGCAAGCAAGGACCCGCTTCTTCAGCCGTATCGGTTGAAGCATCTCACGCTGAAGAACCGTATCATGTCGACTGCCCACGAGCCGGCCTATTCGGAAGCCGGCATGCCGACGGAGCGCTACAGGCTCTATCATGTGGAGAAGGCCAAGGGCGGCATTGCGCTGACCATGACGGCCGGATCGGCCAGCGTCAGTCGCGACAGCCCGCCGGCTTTCGGCAACCTGCTCGCCTACAAGGACGAGATCGTCCCGCATCTGAAGCGGCTTGCCGACGACTGTCACGAGCACGGTTGCGCCGTGATGATCCAGCTGACCCATCTCGGCCGCCGCACCAACTGGAACAAGGGTGACTGGCTGCCGGTGCTGGCGCCATCAGCGATAAGAGAGCCGGCCCACAGGCATTTCCCCAAGGAAATCGAGGACTGGGATATCGAGCGCATCGTCGCCGATTATGCCAGTGCGGCCGAGCGCATGCAGGCCGCCGGTCTTGATGGCATCGAGTTCGAAGCCTATGGCCACCTGATGGACAGCTTCTGGTCACCGGCGACCAACCGGCGCGACGACGCGTTCGGTGGCAGTCTGGAAAACCGCATGCGCTTCTCCGATATAGTGACCGAGGCGGTCCGCAAGGCCGTCGGCCCCGATTTCATCGTCGGCATCCGCATGGTCGCGGACGAGGACTGGGACAAAGGGCTGTCAAGGGAAGAGGGGATCGAGATCGCCCGCCGCTTTGCCCTCTCCGGCAAGGTCGATTTCCTCAACATCATCCGTGGTCATATCGAACATGATGCTGCCCTCAACAACGTCATTCCGATCCAGGGCATGGCGGCATCGCCGCATCTGGATTTCGCCGGGGAAGTGAGGGCGGCGACGAAATTTCCGGTCTTCCATGCTGCCCGCATCGCCGATGTCGCAACGGCCCGCCATGCGATCGCCGAGGGCAAGCTCGACATGGTCGGCATGACCCGCGCCCATATCGCCGATCCTCATATCGTCAGAAAGATCATCGCGGGGCGCGAGGCTGAGATCAGGCCTTGCGTCGGCGCCACCTACTGTCTCGACAGGATCTACGAAGGGGGCGAGGCGCTCTGTATTCACAATGCGGCGACCAGCCGCGAGGCATTGATCCCGCACGAGCTTCCGAAGGCCGGCATGACCCGCAAGGCTGTCGTCGTCGGCGCCGGACCGGCAGGCCTGGAGGCGGCCCGCGTACTGGCCGAGCGCGGCCATGCCGTCGAGGTGCTGGAGGCGATGGGCGAGCCCGGCGGGCAGGTCAATCTGCTGGTCCGCAATCCGCGCCGCAAGGAGATGGTCGGCATCGTCGATTGGCGTCTGGCGGAACTTGAACGGCTCGGCGTGCCGATCCACTACAACACCTATGCCTCTGTCGAGGATGTGCTGGAACGCAGCCCCGACCTCGTCGTAATCGCAACCGGCGGCATCGGCCAGTCGCCGGAGCTTGAGGCAGGCGACGATCTCGTGGTGTCGAGCTGGGATATTCTCGCCGGTACAACCAGACCCGAGGCCTCGGTCCTGCTGTTCGACGACAACGGTGGCCATCCGGGCATGAGCGCTGCCGAGGTGATCGCCAATGCCGGCGCCGAGCTGGAACTGGTGTCGCCCGAGCGTTTCTTCGCCCCTGAAATGGGTGGCATGAACCATGTGCCCTATGCCAAGGCTTTCGCCGAGAAAAATGTGCGCGTGACGATCAATACGCGCCTGTTCGCGGTCCGCCGCGATGGAAACGGCCTCGTCGCTACGCTCGGGTCGGACTTTTCCGATGCCCGCACGGAGCGCCGCGTGGCCCAGGTCGTGGTCGAGCACGGAACGATGGCCAATGCCGATCTTTATCTCGAATTGAAGCCGCTCTCGCGCAACAGGGGCGCGGTCGATTATGGCGAACTCATTGCACGCCGCGCGCCGCTGCCGCAAATCGATCAAGCGGCAGCATTCGATGTCATCCGCATCGGCGATGCGATCGAGAGCCGCAACATTCACGCAGCGGTCTATGACGCCTTGCGTTACTGCAGCCTGCTTTAGGGACAAAGAAAAGGCGGCGCTTGAAGCGCCGCCCGTTGAAACGTCAACACGTCCCTCGTTCCGGAATTAGTTCTTCGTCGACGAGGTAGTTGTGTCGTCGGCCGGCATGGTTGCCGGAGCCGTTGCGCTTGCATCTGCGGCCTGATCGTCAAGCGTCTTGAATTCAGGCGCATTACGCAGGCTTTCCGCAGTCTCCGTGGTGGTCAGGCGTACGTCGCCTTCGGCACCGTTTTCACCGGCTTCGCGGGTCAGCGTGATCTTGCTGAACGGTACGGCCACGTTCTTTTCACCGATGCCCAGGAAGCCGCCGACGCCAACAACGGCTGCGACGATGCCGCCATCCTTTTCGACCAGGAGATCGTTGATGTCACCGATGCTCTGGTTGTCGCCGGTGTAGATCGCCTGACCCATGAAGTCGTTGGCGCTCATCTGCGATTCGCTCTGGACGGTGAGGTAGCTGTCGCTGGCGGCAGCGCCTGTGGTGGTCTGGGCCGTGGTGCCCATCGTGCCGCTGGCATCGGTACCAGTGGTCGCATCAGGAACTGCCGGGGTGGCAGCTGGCGCGCCCGTCGTGCTTTCGGTGCCGGCTGCAGGCGCAGTGGCGTCCTGTGCAACGGCGAAAGGTGCGATGGCTGTGGAACCCAGCAGCAGGGCTGCGGCGAATGTTTTAAAGGACTTGTTCATGATGGACTACCTTTCCTCTGAGATCGTCTTTCGACTGACGCCACCGTCCCGTTCGGGTTATTCAGGTTGCGTCGGTTCGAGAGGAAAATGCCTGGCAGGCCCTATCGTTCCCATTTTTTCACCGGTTTATTTTTGCCGGATCAAGGGAACATTCAGGACGCTGGTTGGTTTGCGGCGCCCCGCAGAAGGCGCCGCAAGTCATTGTAACACTTGAAGTCAGAGCTTGAAGCGCGGTTCCGCACGCCCCTGGACGGCAATGCCGAGCTCGAAGGTCGCGCCCGCCAACGGGTCGGTTTTCAACGCCTCGGCCGACAGTCCCTCGAAGCAGGACGTGACCGCGAGGCGATCGAATTTCGCACCGAAAAACGCCGGGCAGGTAACGCGGCGCGCCGGCATTTCATAGCGCGCGATCTGGCGGCCATCCGGCGCATAGCGGTCGACGGCGCCGCCGTCCCAGTTCGCGTTCCAGATCGTCCCTTCGGCATCCACCACCGATCCGTCGATGACGCCCGTCGTGCGTGCCGACTGGTCGATCAGAACGCTCGGCTCCCCGGTCGGCAGGCCTGTCGCCGGATCGACGCTGACGCGCATCAGATGGTTGACCTTGGAATCGTTGAAATAGCCGATCGTCCCGTCCGGCGAGAAGCAGATCGAGTTCGGGATGCTGACGGCGTTGAAGAGTTTGGTCACGGTCGTGCCGGCCACGTGATAGATGGCACCGGCGCCGGTTTCGGCCGTTCGGCTCATCGTGCCGATCCACAGCGCGCCACTGGGATGCATGCGCCCGTCATTCGAGCGGTTCTCCGCCTTGCCGGGTTCGATCTCGACATAGGGGCGCAGCGTACCCGATACTGCGTCACGCAGGAAAAGCCCCTTGTCGGATGCGAGCAGGTGCTGCTTGTCGTCAACGACAGCAAATACGCTGCCGAGGAACGGCAACTCGTGCTTGGTGAAGTTTCCAGACGCAATATGGAGCTGGCAAAGGGTCTTGCCGAGAATGTCGAACCACCAGAGGCAATCGGTCAGCGCATCATAGCTTGGGCCTTCGCCCAATTCTAGCCGCTCTTCCGTGAGAACTTTACCTGTGAATGGTACCATTGAAATCACTCTACTCTCCTGCATTGGCCGCCGCGACCTTTGCCGCTGCACCCCTTTGTTTGACAGGGGTTTACGGTAAAATAAAGAGGTTGCTGGACGCGGAGTGGTTTACAAGTCTATTGTGTGACAACTTGGGGAACGGATTCGTTGGTGCTGGATATCAGACCCGACATGAGGTCGCGTTCTCGATAAATCCCGCGATCGCGTACCAGACAAAAAACCTGAAAAGATGGTTTCGTGTGGCGTTGTTTGGGATTCGGAGTTGATGACATTTTGCCGCGCCAATGGTTGTAAGACAGACTGGCACTGCCATGGATTGGGAATACCGCCTTGGAAAATGTGGATCGTCATGATGGCCGAACATATCGTGCAGAAAATGATGCCATGACCACGAACGATACCCCCGACTCCAGTCGTATCGAGGCGCTGGTGATCGAGGTGAAAAGCTTCAAGACACAGTTCGACGTGTTTCGCTTCATGAAGCGGGCAACCGAGCAATACGGTTCGCGTGCGTTCATGGTGCTGAACATGCCAGGTGCGACTTCGCTGGATCTGTCCAGCAGTTCGATCATCACCAACTGGCCCTCCGACCTGCTGTCCGAATTCGATCAGGGGGCTCTTCTGTCCGGAAGCCCGGTCTTGGCCGTCCTGCGCCGTGCCTCCATCCCCTTTACCTACGATATCGATGAGGTCGCAGCACTGCGCGATCCGCGCAGTGCCGAGCTTTCAAAGACGCTGTTTCATCGCTTTCGCATGAACCGCGGCGCCTATTTCCCGGTGCATGATGCGACCGGCGCGCGCGGAGCCGTATCGTTCAGCGGCGAGCGCAAGCCGTTCACAGTGCGTGAGATGATGGAACTGAGCTATCTGTCTGCCCACGTTTTCAACCGGTTGGCGGAAATCCGGGACATGGACAGCCGCAACAGCGACATGCTGACCGAGCGCGAACTGGATTGCCTCAACTGGACGGCAGCCGGCAAGACCAGCGTCGAGATCGCCGAAATCCTGACATTGTCCGAGCACACCATCAATCACTACCTGAACCGCGCCACCAAGAAGCTCGACGCCGTCAACCGCACGCAGGCGGTCGCCAAGGCGCTTCGTCTCGGCTTGATCAAGTAAGTCCTATCTCTGGTGCTTTTTTGTGCGGCAAGCAGCGCGGCCGCCTAGATTGGCGGCAGGCGGATCCCTCGTAAGGGGTTTCTGCCGCAAAAACGGCTCGAAAAAGCCGATTCGCCTGCAATTTCCGGTCTGGCACGCTTCCTGCTTCCTGAATGTCAGTCCAGAGGGGACGCTGCATGGCACCCAGCCAAGGGTGCTGCAAGGACAAGCCGCCGCGGTGAACATCGGTTCCTGCTGGCGGCTTTCCTGTTTTAACAGCCGGCGTATTTCTCCAGTCGGCCTGTATTTCGGGACCTGCCGAGTTTTTCGCGCAAGCCTGGCTTCACCCGCTTTATCCACTCCTGTCGCCGTGGGGCGTTTTGTCTCCGCATTTGCGGTTGGCGAAGCCGCTCGCCTCCATTATCTACGCTGTCACGACACTCTATGCTTTGACGCCAGAGCCTAGATAATCAGCCAGGAAAGAGGATGTCATGACCGAGTTGACCCGCGAGCAGGTTCTGGACGCACTTGGACGCGTCCGCGGTCCCGATCTCGATCGCAGCATCGTCGAGTTGAAGATGGTTTCGGATGTCTTCATTTCCGATGGCAAGGTCTATTTTTCGATCACCGTGCCGGCCGAACAGGCCGAGGCGCTGGAACCCTTGCGCCAGGCGGCAGAACGCACGGTCAAGGCCATTCCGGGCGTCAAGTCGGTTTTGGCCAGCCTGACGGCAGAGCGCAAGCAGGGTTCGGCGCCATCATCCCGTCCGCAGCCGGCGGCGGCCCCAACCCAGGGCCAGGGCCACAGTCATGGTCACGGCCATAGCCACGCTCAGCTGCAGCAGCCGCGTACCAAGGCCGGCGTGCCGGGCATCGATGCGATCATCGCCGTTGCCTCCGGCAAGGGCGGCGTCGGCAAGTCGACCACAGCGGTCAATCTGGCACTGGGTCTCAAGGCCAACGGATTGCGCGTCGGCATTCTCGACGCCGACGTCTATGGCCCGTCCATGCCGCGTCTGCTCGGCATTACGGGTCGTCCACAGCAGATCGAAAACCGCATCATCGTGCCCATGGAGAATTACGGTATCAAGGTCATGTCGATGGGTTTCCTCGTTGACGAAGGCACGGCGATGATCTGGCGTGGGCCGATGGTGCAATCGGCGCTGATGCAGATGTTGCGGGAAGTCGCCTGGGGTGACCTTGATGTTCTGGTCGTCGACATGCCGCCGGGCACGGGCGATGCGCAGTTGACCATGGCCCAGCAGGTCCCGCTGTCCGGTGCCGTCATCGTTTCGACACCGCAGGACCTTGCCCTGATCGATGCCCGCAAGGGGCTGAACATGTTCAACAAGGTCGAGGTTCCCGTACTCGGCATCGTCGAGAACATGAGCTATTTCATCGCGCCCGATACCGGCAATCGCTACGATATCTTCGGTCATGGCGGCGCCCGTGCCGAGGCCGAGAAGATCGGCGTGCCCTTCCTGGGCGAAGTGCCGCTGACGATCTCGATCCGCGAGACCTCGGATGCCGGAACACCGGTGGTCGTTTCCGATCCGGACGGGCCACAGGCTGCCGTCTATCGCCAGATCGCCGAAAAGGTTTGGAGCGAGGTCAAGGCCCATTCGGGTCGGACGGCGCCGGCCATCGTCTTCGAATAATCGCACCCACGGGGACGCGTTCAGCGCGTCCGCCTGGTTCTGCAGGTGCCTGTTTTCGCTGGATTGTGAGCCGATCGCGGGCCTCTGTTGGCTGCGGTTAGGGCGCATTGCAATAAAGAGCAGTGTCTCCGGCACAATACTGCAGTGCAAAATTCGACTTGCCTTTTTCTAGCCATTTGTGTTTGGGTCCGGCCAATTTGCCGCTCGTTGGCAGCCATGAAGGTAACCTTGTCTTGATCCGGGCCTATAGAACTGACGGCAGCGCAGAGGTGATCGGTCCCGATGACGCCACAGGTGATTTCGATGCGTCGATCATCTGGCTGGATCTGGTCTGCCCGACGAAGGAAGAAGAGCAGCAGGTCGAGAACCGGCTCGGAATTCCCCTGCCGACCCCTGAGGAATTGAAGGATATCGAACCTTCAAGCCGCCTCTATGTCGAGAATGGCGGGGTCTACATGACCGCCTCGCTGATCTACAAGGTCGAGACGGATCTGCCGCGGTTGACCGATGTGGCATTCATCCTGCATGGCAAGCGTCTCGTCACCATCCGCTATGCCGAGCCGAAATCCTTCGCGCTCTTCAGCGCCAGCCTGCTGCGCGCCAGCGAAAAGTGCCAGACCGGGACCATCTTGCTCGGGCGCCTGCTCGAAACTGTGGTTGACCGGACGGCCGAAGTGCTGGAAATTCTGGCGACCCGCCTGGATGCACTGTCCGTTTCCGTCTTTGTCGATCGCAAGGCGGCCAGACGCCGCCCGCCGCGCTTTCTGGAAGACAAGCTGCTCGATATCGCCAGCCACCACCAGCTGGTCAGCAAGACACGCGACAGTCTTATCTCGCTGTCGCGCCTGGTCACCTTCCTGCAGTCTCAGCAGGTTGTGCGGCACGAGGAGGAGGCGGTCGAGCTCTGTCTGGTCGTGGCGCGCGACGTCCAGTCGCTGGCCGAGCATGCAGCTTTTGTCAGCAACAACATCACCTTCATGCTGGATGCTTCGCTCGGCCTGATCAATGTCGAACAGAATGCGATCATCAAGATCTTCTCGATTGCTTCGGTGGTCTTCCTGCCGCCGACCCTGGTTGCCTCGATATACGGCATGAATTTTCATGTCATGCCGGAACTGGACTGGAACTACGGCTACGCATTGGCGCTTGTTGGCATGTTGATCTCTGCCGTCATTCCGTTTCTTTTCTTCCGCTGGAAAGGCTGGCTCTGAAGAGCCTGACATCTTATGGAACAAGACAAGACCCATTCTTCGGAAGGTCACAAGGGCGCGCGCGGAATGTTTTTCCTCGCGCTCGGCTCGGTCGGCGTCGTCTATGGCGATATCGGCACCAGCCCGCTCTATGCGTTTCGTGAAGCGCTGAAGCCGATCAGCGAAGGCGGCGTGACCCGTTTGGAAATCATCGGGCTGATCTCGCTGATGATCTGGGCGCTGACCATCATCGTCACGCTCAAATATGTGCTGTTCCTGCTACGCGCCGACAATGACGGCGAGGGCGGAACCCTGTCCCTGCTCGCCTTGCTGTCGAAGACCGCCAATGGCCACGGCCCGATCCTGATGGTGCTCGGTCTGATCGGCGCGGCGCTGTTCCTCGGCGATTCGATGATTACCCCGGCGCTTTCGGTACTGTCGGCGGTCGAGGGGCTCAAGCTCGTGGCGCCGGACCTGTCCGACTACATCGTGCCGATATCGGTGGCGATCCTGATCGGCGTCTTTGCCGTGCAATCGCATGGCACCGCGGCCGTTGCCCGTTTCTTCGGCCCGATCACGGCACTCTGGTTCCTGGTCATGGCGGCCGGCGGCGTCAATCACATCTTCGATGACCTCGGCATTCTCTCGGCCTTCAACCCCTGGCATGCGGCCAATTTCATGCTGCGCGAAGGTTTCCTCGGCATTGTCGTGCTCGGCGCCGTTTTCCTCACTGTCACCGGTGCGGAAGCGCTATATGCCGACCTCGGCCATTTTGGCCGCAAGCCCATTCAGTGGGCCTGGTTCGTGCTGGTCTTCCCGTCGCTGGTCCTCAACTATCTCGGCCAGGGCGCGCTGGTGCTGCACAATCCCGACGCCATGGAAAACCCGTTTTATCTGATGTTTCCGCAATGGGCGCTGTTGCCGGTCGTCATTCTGGCGACCTTCGCCACCATCATCGCCAGCCAGGCCGTGATCACCGGCGCCTTCTCGCTGGTGCGCCAGGCGATCCATCTCGGCTTCCTGCCGCGCATGCAGATCCTGTTCACCTCGGAAACCCATACCGGCCAGATCTATCTGCCCTCGGTCAACGCGCTGCTGCTGGTCGGCGTTCTGGCGCTGGTACTGCTGTTTGAAAGCTCCGAGGCACTGGCCACCGCCTATGGCATCTCGGTCACCGGCGCCATGGTGGTCACCACGATCATGGCCTTCGAATTTGTCCGCAAGCGCTGGAACTGGAGCGTGACGACGGCCGTGGCCGCGCTGTTGCCGCTTCTTGCGCTGGAACTGGTCTTCCTGGGTGCAAACCTCCTGAAGATCCATGACGGCGGCTATATCCCGGTTCTGTTTGCCGCCGTCTTCACCGTCATCATGTGGACATGGCGTCGCGGCAACGGCATCCTGTTTGCCAAGACCCGCCACACCGATGTGCCCCTGGCGCCGTTCATCGCCTCGATCGAGCGCAAGAGCGATCATGCACCGGCGAATGTTCCGGGCACCGCGATCTTCCTGACCAGCGATGCCGAAACCGCGCCGGCCGCACTGTTGCACAATCTCAAGCA
>ERZ1034377.77-NODE-77-length-30069-cov-71.335623_pt1 | contig 30069 bp, 33 predicted proteins | sample MGYA00520584_ERZ1034377 | MGnify/ENA primary metagenome ERZ1034377 (study PRJEB33736, sample SAMEA104288464) | Azolla filiculoides | biome: Urban; feature: water surface; material: ditch water | place: Netherlands | collected 2014 ... | reverse complement strand
TAGTGACTTTTTTAGCTTTATAAATGCGATTTTATATTTAATTTATCTCTGCGATTCAGTTTTGATTGATGATGTATGAAAATTTAGTCTCACATCAGGTCATGTAAATTTATTTTTTACTGCTTGTGAGAAATCCGGGTTAATCCTGTTGGTGGTACATTGATCAGGACAATATAGTGATATATGGTACCGTTGTTGGGCTGCAAGCTCGAATAAATCTAATTCTTCATTTACCAAGCAGTCTAAGGGGGATAGATTGGAATGCTCCCTTTTGCTGCTCGAGGCAGAGCCTCACAACACGCATTCTCAACGGGAGACTAGGAAAAAGATAAATTACCCCTCTTCGCTTGCGGTAGGGGGCTAGGGGTGGGGTTAATAATAACTCCCGGATTTGCGATGATGTACCGCTGTCACACCATCTTGGTTTAACACTTTCCCATCATTAACAGTGGCATAAACCAACCAATGATCACCGACTTCCATACGACTTTGGACAGAACACTCCAGGTAAGATAAAGCACCAGAAAGAATTACACCACCATTACTTGCTTCTTCCATCGCTAAACCGGCAAATCTATCTTGTCCAGGGGTGTAGACCTTCATGAACTGTTTGCGTATTTCACGTCCCTCTGTCAAGATATTGACAACAAATTCATTACCAGTGTGGGTCATGTTTTCCATCGCCCTGTCCTTAGCTACGGCAATGGTTAAACCAGGAGGACTAAAGCTGGCTTGTGCCACCCAAGATGCTAACATTCCTGTTTTCACTTCCCCTTGAGTAGCGGTAACAACACACAAAGAACCAACAATGCGACCAACTGCTTGTTCAACATTAGTTGCAGGTTGTCTAGCGACAACTGCTTTTTTCGCAGCACGTTTGAGTGCTTGGGCGAAATCTGTTCCTGCTTCTTCACAGGTTTGTAAGGTGACTTCGTTGGGTTTGAACTTGACGCGAATGGTGTCAAAACCAAATCTGTAACCTGCATCTTTGAGTTTGCTTTCGATGAAATCAACTGCTTCCCCACTCCAACCAAAAGAACCGAAAACTCCAGCGAGTTTGTTGTTAGTAGCGGTGGAGAGAACTATTCCTAAAGCTGTTTGTACTGGTGTGGGTGCGTGGCCGCCTAAAGTGGGAGAACCGATGACAAAACCTGCTGATTTTTCAACTGCGGTTTTGATTTCTTCGGGGTCAGCAAATTCGCAGTTAATTGACTCGACGCTAACTCCTGCTTTGGTTATACCACGTGCAATCGCTTGAGCCAATGTTGCTGTATTCCCATAGGCAGAAGCATAAATCAAAGTTACGGTCATGTCAGCATTAGTTTGTTGTTGAATCCATTCCCGATAAGAATGGGTAAGTTCAATTAAACCATAACGAACTAATGAACCGTGACCAGTGGCGTACAATCTGACTGGTAAATCTGATAATTTATCCAAGGCTGTTTCTACTTGTCTGGCGTGGGGAGCCATGAGGCAATCGAAATAATAACGCCTATCTTCGTTAAAAATTTCCCAACCTTCATCAAATACTTGATCACCACAAGTATGCGCCCCAAATAACTTATCAGAAAATAGTATTTCTGTTTGGGGATCGTAGGTGCAAAGTTCATCAGCATAGCGGGGATTAGGTGTAGGAATAAATTGCAGATGATGTCCTTTACCTAGATCTAAAGTTTCCTCACCCCGCATTACCAAAATTGGTAAATCTTGATTTTCTAACGCTGCTTTTAAATTTATCGCTCCTGGATTTGAACAAACAAAGGTAATTTGTGGGGAAATTTCTAGTAAAGTTCTTAATGTTGCAGCCCGGTTAGGATTAACGTGACCAAGAATTACATAATCAACAGTTTCGACATCAATTCTTTGTTGTAAAGCTGCTAAATAAATTTCTGTAAAAGTCTCTCCTGGTGGGTCAATTAAGGCGATTTTATCACCTTGAATTAAAAAGGAATTAGCGGTTGTACCTTTAGCCAAGGCGTATTCTATTTCAAATCTTAGCCTTGTCCAACTGCGGGCTCGCAATATTGTTGTATCTGTCCCAATCGGCAAAATTTGAATATCACGAGGTTTGGTTTCTAACATGGTTTTATTTCCTTTCTTGAAATAATTCGTTCTATTTGTGCTGAAATTCAGTTGTTAAGGTTGTTTATCTAGGCTTAAAGTCTAAGGTAGATGGGACGAGAGAGGGAAGATATAGCGCAATTGAAAATCAGAAAGATCTTAAAGATGTTATTTTTTCGCAAGGTGGGCATTACCCACCCTACAGGCGACAAATAATAAATCAATTCAAAATTCTAGAATTGTTTATTTTGAATTTTGAGTTGTTTAATAGTGGTTTCCGACTTTCCGGTGGTGAACTGCTGTTAGTGAATCTGGTTTTGATATTCTTCCAGCGTAAACGGTGCTGTATACTGCCCAGTGGTCGCCACAATCCATGCGGCTAATCACTTCGCATTCCATGTAGGCCAGCGCATCTGTCAAAATAGGTGCACCATTTTCCGCTGGTTGGTTTCTTACTCCTTCAAAACGATCTGCACCGGGAGGGAACCGTTTTAAGAAGTGTTTCATCAAGGGTTGATAATTTCCTTCTTCCAGTACATTGAGGACAAAGCGATCGCCTACTTGCATTAGTGATTCAATCGCCCGGTCTTTAGCTACCGCTATGGAAAATCCTAAAGGTTTGAAACTGGCTTGACTCACCCAAGAAGCTAACATGGCACTGGATACATCCCCTTTTTTAGCAGTGATGATATATAAACCGCCGCTAATTCTCCCTAGTGCTTTGTCTAAGTCAGCACCAAGAGATTTCATTGCCTTGATGCTTTTATCTCTAGTCACCCATTGACCTAAATCCGTTCCCGCTTCTTCACATTTTTTGTAAATGTTGTCTGTCGGTGTTTCCCGAATTTCAATTACACGAAAAGCTACATTCAAACCCGCAGCCCGGAATTGATTTAATAGTGGATAAGTTGGTTCATCATTTCCACCACCGGTTTCAAAAATACCAATGGCTTGTTTTTCCTTCGCGGAACCTAAAACTGTACTCAGTGCAGCTTGAATAGTGGCACTAGCAGAAGTAGGAGGCATTCCCACAACTAGCCCAGCACAGCGTCCTACAAGCTCCCGCAACTCTTGCAAATCCACTGCTCCACCCAAATCGACCATTTCCACAGCTACGCCTGTTTTAACGATGCCGTTGGTGATTGATTGCGCCAAGCGATCGCTATACCCATACTCAGAAACATAAAATATCCCAACCGCCGTTTCTGCCTTAGTTTGTCCTTGACTCCAATTCCGGTAACGTCCAATTAATTCTTCAACGTTATGGTAAAGTAGTGGACCATGACCTGTAGCGACCATTTTGATTGCTTTTAATTCTCCCATCCGCTTTAGGGCAGATAAAACAGAACGGGCATTTGGACCCATTAAGCAGTCGTAGTAATATTGAAAATCTTTTTCAATTGCTGCTAAGTCATCATCAAAGGTACTATTGGAGCAATAGTGCAACCCAAAAGCATCGCAAGTGAAGAGAGTTTCGGTTTTGTGGTCAAAGCTGAAAATGGTGTCAGGCCAGTGTAAATTAGGCGCGCTCACGAATTCAAATTGGTGCCCATTACCTAAATCCAAGCGCTCGCCATTTTTGACAATCCGCCGTTTAAAAGGCCAATGTACCAAATCTTCCAAAAACTGAATTGCTACCTTAGAGCCAACTACAGTAATATTAGGAGCCATAGATAGCAAATCTTTCACCAAGCCGCTGTGGTCTGGTTCTGTATGGCTGATAATTAAATAATTTATCTCTTCAGGATTGATTAAAGCTGTCAGTGTATCAAAATATAGCTGACGGAATTTCTCGTGAGACGTATCAACTAAGGCAGTTTGCTCACCACCGATGAGAAATGAGTTATAAGTTGTACCATTTTGCAAACCAAACTCAATATCAAAGCGATCACGATCCCAGTCCAAAGACCGAATCGCTGTTGTATTTTCAGCAATCTCTACAGTCTGTATGGTGAGACGTTTTTCCGGGGCTGGGTTTCCCTGTTTTTCAAATTTATCGGTGAGCAATACCATAACTCCCCTCCTTGAGAAAATTGAGTATTTATTCCTCTTCCTTTATTATGACACGGGTTGAATATTACTTTTTCTTGAAAAACCTATAGCTGACTTAAGAAAATTAAAAGTGTGAAACAGAATACCCACCAACAAACCACAGAAAATCTTTGGCTAGGATTAATGATTGGTAATTCCCGCTTACATTGGGCGTTATTTGTTGATAATACCCTCAACTCAACTTGGGACACAGAACATTTATCAACATCTGATATACAACAGTTAGCTAAAACAAATACTCTACCTGTCTCACCATCTTCTACTCGTCCTATTTTCCTCTCTTCGAACCTCCCCATCACTCTCGTTTTAGCTTCCGTAGTTCCCACTCAAACAAAACTTTGGCAAACTTACCCAAATGTGCGCTTAATTACCTTAAACCACATCCCCATCAAGGGTATGTATCCCACACTAGGAATTGACCGCGCCCTCGCTTTATATGGTGCAGGACAAACTTATGGATTTCCCGTATTAGTAATTGATGTTGGTACAGCACTAACTTTTACAGGTGTTGATCATCAGCAGCGTTTAATAGGTGGTGCAATTTTACCAGGACTAAGTTTACAGTTTAACAGTTTGGGTCGAAATACAGGACAATTACCATTATTAAACACACGTTCAATTACTTCTTTACCACCACGTTTTGCCATGAATACAAAAGAAGCAATTAAAAGTGGAGTAATTTACACATTATTAGCAGGAACTAAAGATTTTATTGGGTCTTGGTTATCTTTATTTCCAGATAGTAAGATAGCAATTACTGGGGGAGATTGTAATTTATTAAGAGGCTATTTACAAAACTATGATCCAGAAATAGCTACGAAATTAATTGCCGAAAGGAATTTAATTTTCTTGGGAATGGGAAAGATCTTATTTGGCAATGGTTAATAAAAATATCAATTTTTAACGTCAATCAACATAAAAAATTAAAGATGGTAGAGAATAGAGACAGGAGTTTGCACTTCAGAAATGATGCCAAAAACATTAATGATTGATGTTCTTATGCAGCAGTCAGAGGCTCTTTTCGTAGAGGAACTACTGCAAGTTAGGGCGAAAGTTGATGCTTTGATTCAGGTTAAATCCTATCCTGTAGCCAAGATATGGAATACTAGAAGCCATTCATTAGAATGGCTAGAAAGATAGGGTCTCATGTTAGACGCATTAGAATCATGGACTAGCAAAGAATTCCAATCTCAAAATTCTATAAAAATCTAGCCAAATCTTTTGAATTAGAAACCTATATAGAGCATACAGATGATCCTTTAGAAAAAGTTATAGAACTGGTAGATGAATGGATGGCTGATGAATCAGATTATGATCAAGGAACTTATCCTCAAATCGAAGCAGCTTTAAACAAAAATTGGTTATCAATATAGATAGATGAGTAGAGTTATATTGTTAGATACTCATCTACTGAGTAAAATAACCCATCCAAACATAGATCCAAAAGTACAGCAGTAGTTGAAATCTTTACAAGAGAGTAAAACTGCAATACGTATACCAGAAATAGCTGACTACGAGCTTCGGCGTGAACTAATCAGAGAAGGAAAGAACAAGAGTTTAGAACGTCTCGACACATTCAGCCAAATTTGTCTTATTCCCATAACTAGTAAAACAATGCGAAAAGCAGCAGAGTTATGGGCATGGGTACGAAATCAGGGAAAGCCTACAGCAAGTAATGATAGTTTAGATGGTGATGTTATTCTTGCACCTCAGCTAATTCTTCAATTAAATTGTTTTGATGAAGTCATAGTTGTAAAAACAAATTTAAAACACATATGTCGGTTTGCAAACGAAGGAATATTTGTCGCTGATTGACAGGAAAGTTTAGAGAGTGTTGTTTAATTTTCATTGCTAATGGTCTGAATTATGATTTCCAGGATTTAAGAATTTCCAAAATTAAGATAAACATTTTATCATAAATTACCAATTACCTGCTGAAACTGCATAACTAGCAACTTGGTTTACAGCAGATAGCAGATTAATGAGGTACAGAATCTAAATAGAACCTAGACAGCAAGAGAGTTTTAATCCTGAGTGCTGACTCCTGCTGTATCATGCCAAAGTGGTTAAACCATGCAAATAGTCTTGCAACTGTCGAGCATGGTCATGAGACATTTTTGGTTGAGGTAAAGAACTAGGAGTAAAAGCCTTAATTTCTATCACTTCTAAATTATCTTTAACCTTCATTTCTCCTTGTACTTCAGCCTCAACAACAACACAAATTGAATGGACTCTCGGATCACGATCTGGTGAAGAATAAACTCCCACCAAACGCCGAATTTTTAACACATCGAGTCCGGTTTCTTCCATCAACTCTCGACGCACTGCATGAGGAATATCTTCTCCCCAGTCAACCATACCACCAGGCAAAGACCAGCAACCATCATCTTTCCGACGAATTAACACAATTCGACCATCAGGTAAAATTGGAATCACACTAGTACCAGTAATGGGATGGCGAAAGATAATACCCAAAACCGTTTGTCCAAAGTGCCATAAACTGCGTGTGGACTGAATCACTGCCGTTAAAAAATTAATAGTATTCAATCTGCAAATTTTTTGGTGTCGTTGGTAACTTCCCACCACTGAATATAAACTCAATGAGTAAAACATAAATTGAGTCTTGTTGGATATAGATATGGTGGGATTAGAGCTTTTATTTTAGCCAAGATACGTATAATACATCAATTATACTATTTAACTATAAATCATTAACCAGTAAAAATTGATTAGACGTATATTCAGGAATCAAAAACGATCTATAAATCCATATTCCTGGTTTATGTTTTCCTTCCCACTTGGGATAAAATTGATAACTCATACTTTTTAAGTATCTCCCGATTTTCAACACTATGTGCCTGATTCACAGCAATAATCAATACTAGGGTTGTTAACTACATTCCGGTTGAATTGCTAAAAAGCGTAGTGTTTAAGTTTCCAAGTTTTTGACTTTTACATGAGTGCTGTCCTGATATCCCCAAGTTTTAGAAGGATTCCGGGATATGGTTGTGAAATAATGATTTACGGTAGCTATAAACATAAATAAATGCCAATATAGCTTGACAGAAACTATGTGAGTACGCTAAGATGGTTTGCTGTTTAAAGTGTTAATGTTTACTGCACTAGGCGAAAAGTAATCCCGACAGCTTTATACTTTAGGGATTGGGTTTTTTAGTTAGCCCCATCGGTTATACCCGATTAACTTAAGGCATAAGATAAATGAATATCTATGCTTTTTGGGACTATTTTAATGAAATCGGTAGCTTATATTACCGACCAATGCCTAGATGTAGGTTTTTTGTTGTTTATTCATGAGGTGAATATGGCCAAGCGCCGCAACCCGAAAAAAGAAAAGGCGCTACGGAACCAGGCTTATGCCAGAAAGTTTCGTAAACGGACTACGACAGGAAGAATGCAAAGAAGGTTCCAACAAAGACCACCGAAGAGTGAAGAAGATGAAGGAACAGGAGCAGCAGCAATGGACGCTGCTGAATAATTTGACTGTTTAAATATTTACTCTTATATAGCAGTGAGCAGTCAGCATTCAGCTTTTGATAAACCTTATATAATCAAGAGTTGGGAATTTGAGCTTGCCCTAATTACCCTGACAACTGCTATATTAATTTTGTATATTTGGGCGTACATCTATTTAGTATTTGTACGCCTTTATTTATTTTTGAGTCAGGAGTAAAAAACTACTCATCATTCAGCACTGATTTGAGTACGGGCTGCAAGAAGAGCTTGGCGAACTTGTGCAAAACCAGTACCACCGTAACTGTTGCGGGCTGCAACTACTTGATAGGGGGATATGGCTTCATAAATATCGGCTGCAAATGCTGGGTGTATTTGTTGCCATTCTTCTAGGGTTAAGTCTTTGAGTAGTTTACCTGCGCCTATGCTCGTTTTTACTACCTTACCTACAAGGTTGTAAGCTTCGCGGAATGGTACTCCCCGTGCGGCTAGATAGTCTGCGACATCAGTAGCGTTAGAAAAGTCTTCTGTAACTGCTTGTGCTAATCGCTCGGGACTAAATTCTAAACCTTCTCTCAACAAAATGGTTATGGCTTCTAGACAGGCTTTGATGGTATTCACACTGTCAAATATGCCTTCTTTGTCTTCTTGCAGGTCTTTGTTATATGCCAGGGGTAGTCCCTTAATGATGACTAACATCGCCTGAAGATGACCAAAGACACGCCCGGTTTTGCCTCGTACTAGTTCTGGCACGTCGGGATTTTTCTTTTGGGGCATGATGCTGGAACCTGTGGCACAGCTATCTTTGAGGGTGACAAAGCGAAATTCTTCTGATGACCAGAGAATGACTTCTTCTGAAAGACGGCTGAGGTGAACCATGATAATACTGGCTGCACACAGAAATTCTATGGCAAAGTCGCGATCGCTCACCCCATCCAAGCTGTTAGCATAAATTTGATCAAAATGCAATAATTTGGCGGTGTAATGTCGGTCAATGGGAAAAGTTGTTCCCGCTAAAGCACCACAACCCAAGGGTGAAATATTCACTCGTTGATAAACATCTCCTAAGCGTTCCAGGTCTCGTTGTGCCATCTGAAAGTATGCCAGGAGGTGGTGCGCTAAACTGACGGGTTGGGCGCGTTGGAGGTGAGTATAACCAGGAATCAGGGTTTCAATATTTTTTTCAGCTATGTCGAGTAAGACGGCTTGAAATTCCCGTAAATGCTGGCGGATTTGTTGGATTTGGTCACGGAGGTAGAGTCTAGTATCAGTGCCTACTTGGTCATTACGAGAACGGGCGGTATGTAGCTTTTTACCGACATCACCAGCAATTTCTGTAAGTCGCTTTTCAACAGCAAAATGCACATCTTCTGCATCAATACCAGGCTGAAATTTGCCCTGTCGGTATTCTTGCCGAATTTTATCTAAACCTGTAACTAATTGCTTTGCTTCTTCTGGGGAAATAATCCCTGTATGAGCCAACATTTGAGCATGAGCTTGAGAACCAGTAATATCATACTCTATGAGTTCAATGTCAAAGCTTATACTAGCATTAAAACGTGCAATCGCTGGATGTAGTGTAGATTCAAACCGCTGGCTCCAAGTTTGTTTTTCGGTCATAAATTAGAAAGAAGAGGAAATAAAAAATTGCGATTTTAGATTTTGAATTAATATAAATCCAAAATCTAAAATCTAAAATCTAAAAATCTATTTAACCGTAACTGCTTAAACCCTTAAGAAGATAGCCGATAATCATACCAATAAACGTCGCCCAAATTTGGCCACTTTTGACAAAATTATTCCAACTACGTTGCATCTGACCTAAAATATCCGGATCTTTAATATCCCTGTAATCACCAACTAGGAAAAAATGGGTATGATCACTAATGGGGAAACTGAGATGGAAGTGCAGGTTGCCCAAGAGGGAAAATACTGTATCGTTCAAATGTTCCATAACTTTATGACCAAAGAATTGATAAACTATTCCCAAAAATGGTAGTAACTCATCTCATATCAAATAACCGCAATTATACACAGCATTTATTTTATTTTCTGACTAACTTTGAGATGCCAAGCGTAATTTATCGGAAGTTCGCAAAATTTGTCCTGCTAAAATTGCTGCACCAAAACCATTATCTATATTAACCACACCCACTCCGGCTGCACAAGAGTTAAGCATTGTCAATAAAGGAGCTAAACCAGAAAAACTTGCACCATAGCCGATGCTAGTAGGAACAGCAATGACGGGACAATCTACTAAACCTGCTACCACACTAGGTAAAGCCCCTTCCATACCTGCAACAACAATTAACACAGATGAGGACTCTAGTAAGTGACGGTTACTAAGTAAACGGTGAATTCCAGCTACACCCACATCCAAAAGACGGTGGACATGGAAACCAGAAAGTTCTGCTGTGACTGCGGCTTCTTCCGCTACAGGTAAATCAGCCGTTCCCGCAGAGAGAATACCGATTTGTCCAGGGAATTTGATTTCAATTTCCGAGGGTGCAATGGCACAAATTCGTGCAAATTCGTAGTATCGCAGACCTCTAACTTTTTTTTGCAGTTCAGTGTAAACCGACTGCTCAATACGTGTAGCTATAACTACATGGTTCTGCTGACGCATCACGGACATAATCTGCACAATTTGATCAATAGTTTTACCTTGTCCCCAAATGACTTCTGGAAAACCGGTTCTTAATTGACGGTGGTTATCTATTTTGGCAAACTCACCTACAGATTCATAAGATAAGTCTTTGAGTGAGTCGAATGCTATATCTGGGGTAATTTTACCATCAGCAACCGCTTCCAGGAGCGATCGCAAAGCTTCAGGTTGAGTCACAGCAATTGTGGTAATTGGTAATTGGTGATTGGTGATTGGTGATTGGTGATTGGTGATTGGTGATTGATAAATTTTTAATCTGTCACCTGTCACCTGTCACCTGTCACCTGTCACCTATTTTGTAATTTTAATTTCATGAATGTTCCAAAATGGACCACCCAAAGCAGAAAATCTAATTCCCTGAAAACGGTTTCGGATTGCGTAAAGAGAATAGGGATTTACTAAGTAAATAAATGGTAAATTCTCCTGTGTTAATCGTTGAACTTCTGCATAAATTTCTGTCACCTTTGCTTCATCAAGTTCCTGTGCGCCTTGAATATAAAATTCATGAATCTTCGCTTCCCATGGTGAAACTTTCCACCCTTCTATTGGTTTTTGTCCTGGTTGGGGTTTTTGATTAAACATATGTAATCCACCTTCAGTAGACCATACATTGGCCCCATCATTTGGTTCTAATCCACCAGTCAAACCGAGTAAAGAAGCTTCCCAATCTAAAGTATTAGATAGCTTATCTATAAAAGTATTCCATGCTAAAGGAGTAAAATCAACTTGGATACCAACTTTACTCAAATCCTGTTTAATTTGTGAACCCATTGCTTCACGAATCTTGTTACCAGCATTGGTAAGTAAAGCAAACCTAACATGGTTTCCTTGAGCATCTTCTAGCTGATTTTGAGCATTGTATTTAAACCCAGATCTGAGTAATAATTCCTTAGATTTTTCGGGATTATAGTTATAAACTTTTAGTCCTGCTTCTGGAGAAAGGTAATAGGGACTCTGCACAGAAATGGGTGAATTTTGCGGTTTACCCAAACCACGAAATGTATTATTAATCATGGTTCGTCTATCAATTGCATAAGCTACAGCTTGGCGAAAATCTACATTATTAAACCAACGTGATTTAATTGGGTCTATGAGTAATTTACCGTTTCTTTTTCCTTGATTCAAATTAAAAAGCACAAAACTTGTACTTGTAGAAGGTCCTCCATTATAAATTTGGAAATCACCTTGTTTTTCTTGTACCTTTAATAAAGAAAAATAGTCTGGTGCTACCCCCACAGCATCTAAACCACTAGAACGAAATTGTAATAAAGAAGTATCCGTTGATTCGACAATTTGCCAAACAATACGTTCAATATAAGGTTGGAGTTTACCTTGAGCATCTTTACGCCAATAATAGGGATTACGCCGGAGAATTACCCGCTGACTAGTATCGTAACGTTCCAGCTTGAAGGGACCATTAACAATTATTTGTTCAGGTGGAGTATCAATACCCCATGTTGTCAGAAATTTAGGTTTTCCGTCTTGGTCTTTAGTTTGTAAAGATTCTCGTAAGGCATGAGCAGGTAAAATAGGTACACCAGAGTTTTGTAAAAAAGGTCTAAAAGGTTCTGGTATGCTAAATTCTACCCGTCTTTTATCAATTTTTTTAATACTGGGAAATTTGCCATCCTTCCCAATTCTCAAAATATCTCTAACGTCTGTTGGTATGGCTTCATTCAGATAAATATCATTATAAGTAAATACAACATCATCAGATGTGAGTGGTTGTCCATCAGACCATTTTAAATTATTGCGCAGAGTGAAAGTAATCTTTAATTTATCCTCAGAAATTTCCCATGATTCTGCTAAATTTGGTTCAAGTTTACCAGTGATAGGATTTTGGTTAAGCAATCCTTCATAAGTATATCCAAAAATATTATTTGCATCAGAATTAAGAGCATAGTTAAAGGTTTTCGGATCGCTGAGAATACTGGTTACTAATTGTGGTACTTGTGCGGCGCTAGTTTTTAGTTTAGTTGGATTACAAGCAGTAATTGTCAGGGCTGTAAACGAAAGGAGGCTGATAAGCAAGAAAAAGCGTTTTGTGTAACTGAGTATTTTTTCAGTAAATGTCATAATTTCACTAATATAAATATTATTTAGGTTAATGAAGGAGAATTACACCAGCCAATAAATTGCTGTCATAGGTGCTGATAGTCTTAGCATTTTCTAACTCTAATGCTCTATTTTGTGTTATGCCATCTTTAGATTTAAAACTAGTGATATTGTCTAATTCAGCCAGCATTGCAAAACTAACTTTTGTAGAGTTGTGTCAATATAACTGTGTTAATTTCGATAAATTAGTTTTTTTCCGCTCTGTATTTTTCTCTTTTTATATCAACCAATAGTTCTATTTGCTGATATTTATCTAATACGACAATATCTGGATCAGAGAGAGGCAATAATCTTTCTATTGTTGGCGGTGAATTAAATTCATTATTGCAAATACTGGAGATTAGCCTGATAAGTAATTCCTCCAGTTTATCTAAACTAAATATATAGCAATCCTCCTATTAATCACTTGCTACTAACAAAACTACAGCATACGCACAAATCCCTTCTTCTCTACCAGTTGATCCTAATTTTTCATTAGTAGTAGCTTTCACACTAACTTGATTTGGTTCTAGTTCTAAAACGGCTACTAATTTATCCCGCATTTTGGCAATATGTGGTTTTAGTTTCGGACGTTCAGCCACAACTACAGAATCAATATTTCCTATTTTCCAACCTTGGTCACGAATTAACTGATGTACTTGTTTTAATAATACAAGACTATCAGCCCCAGCCCATTGGGGATCGCTAGGCGGGAAATAATGACCTATATCTCCTAAAGATAATGCTCCCAGCATCGCGTCCATGATGGCGTGGGTTAGGACATCAGCATCACTATGTCCTAATAACCCCAGTTCATGAGGAATGTGAATACCGCCTAAAATCAAATTCCGATCGCTCACCAATCTGTGAATATCGTAGCCGTTACCGATTCTGATGTTCATAGTCATTAGTCATTAGTCATTGGTCATTGGTCATTGGTCATTGGTAAGACGTGGAACATTAATTTCCCCAATTTACTGTTAACTGTTAACTGTTAACTGTCACCTGTACCCTGTTCTCTCTCTTCTTGCCATTTTTGCAGTAAATCCGGACGGCGCAAAGCTGTGCGCTCAAGTTGTTGGTGGAAACGCCATTTAGCAATTTCCGCATGGTTTCCACTCAATAACACATCTGGTACTTTCCACCCCCGAAAATTGGCTGGACGAGTGTACTGAGGAAAATCCAATAATCCCTCTTCAAAACTTTCTGCTTTTAGAGATTCCTCCTTACCTACCGTCCCTGGTAGTAAACGTACTACTCCATTCAGCAAAGCCATAGCCGGAATTTCCCCACCAGTTAAAATAAAATCACCCAAAGATACCTCACGAGTGACCAAGTTCAGCACTCTATCATCTACCCCTTCATAGTGACCACAAATCACCACCAATTGGTCGTAATTCGTGGACAAATCGCGCAACAGGGGTTGATTGATGGTTTTACCTTGGGGACTCATTAAAATCACATCTCGCCGGGCTAGGGATGGTAGCGACTCCACAGCAGCAAAAATAGGTTCAGGCTTCATTAGCATCCCCACACCTCCACCGTAAGGTTCATCATCGACCTTACGATGTTTATCAGTGGTAAAGTCCCTGGGGTTAACCAAATGTACCTGAGCAATCTGTCTGGCTAGAGCTTTACTTAACAGCCCAGAACTGAGAACCGAGCTAAAACAGTCAGGAAAAAGCGTAACTATATCAAAACGCACAGTAATTCGTATTCAATGACACTAATCTAAGATTGGAACATTTAACGTAAATTTCTGGTTAACGTCAGTTACCAAAGAAGCTAAGAGGGAAAAGGCAGAAGAGTGTGAACTTTTAATTTTTAATAGTTTCTCCCCTTAAACCCTACACCTTAAACCCTACACCCTCTTCTTGATCTTGATCAACAGTATCTAAAATTACTAAAACTCTTGGGTTTTTGGTGCGTTCAAAAATTTTTCTAATTTTTGTAATTACTTAATTTATGTTTAAATATTGTCACAACTAAATTTAAATTAATAATCCAACCCAAGTTAACAACTTCCAGGAGGCATCGTGTGGGTTAACGAAAAAATTGGGATGGCTTGTGCTGAGCCAATCTCCAAAAAGTGTCCTCTCAAAAAAGCAAAGGGCGAAAATCAACAGGCTATTAAACCTTGTTAAATTTACCTGAAGTTGTTGACAGGAGCTAATAACCTGTTGAATGCAACCCCTAAATTTGTACGCCAGGCTCTGGCGGAATTTACGCCCGTGGACAAGAAACCCTCTCCGTGGTTCTGGTGGAAGCGGGAAATAAACAGCAATGTATGGCTTGCGCCACGCTGCGCTATCAGCATTGTATAAGTTTTATGGAGCAGCAGAAACACAATGCAGCAATTAAAAGCTAAATCGCTGGAAATGAGGACACCCCAAGCAACCAAAACCGCCGTTCTAGTTATCGGAGGCGCAGAAGACAAAGTTCACGGACGCGAAATCCTGCGGACTTTTGTTGCTCGTGCTGGTGCTAGTAAGGCGTATATTACAATTATTCCATCCGCCTCCCGCGAACCGGCTATCATCGGTGGTCGGTATATTCGCATTTTTGAAGAAATGGGTGCTGAAAAAGTTGAGATTTTAGACATTCGCGAACGTGAACAATGCGACAGTTCTCAAATTAAAGCATCTCTAGAAGCTTGTACTGGGGTCTTTTTAACAGGAGGAGACCAATTACGTCTGTGTGGAGTTCTGTCTGATACAGCTGCAATGGATATTATCCGGCAGCGGGTAAGAGCAGGACAACTAACCTTAGCAGGAACCAGTGCAGGCGCTGCGGTAATGGGACATCATATGATTGCAGGTGGTGGAAGTGGTGAAACACCGAATCGTTCCCTAGTCGATATGGCAACGGGCTTAGGATTTATTCCTGAAGTCATAGTGGATCAACATTTCCATAACCGGAATCGCATGGGGAGACTTGTAAGTGCGATCGCAGCACATCCTGACCGTCTAGGCATTGGCATTGATGAAGACACTTGTGCTGTGTTTGAACGCGATGGTTGGTTACAAGTTATGGGTAAAGGCAGTGTTACCATTGTTGACCCCACAGAACTTACCCATACGAACGAACCCCTTGTTAGTGCTAATGAACCATTAACAGTGCATAATTTACGCCTACATATCCTCAGTTACGGAGATCGTTTCCATCTTTACCAACGTACTGTTTTACCTGCTGTGCATCGGATCTCCAGCTGACGGGATACAGTATCTGAGGTTACACTGATTTGACCGCACTTGATTTCTTACTGCCCAAAATATTGGACTAAATACTATCTGAAAAGAAAAAACTGTTCATGACAAACAGTTTAGCGGTCAATTCCAGTAAGAAACTAGAATTTTGGTTCCGAATCTCCATCTACCTATTCCCATGAGAATCCTCAAGATCCAGACCTTACGCGGCCCAAACTATTGGAGCATTCGACGCCATAAGCTGATCGTCATGCGCCTTGATCTAGAAAACCTTGTGGAAACGCCCTCAAATGAAATCGCTGGCTTTTATGAAGGATTAGTTGAGGCGCTGCCAAGTCTGGAGGGTCATTATTGCTCTCCTGGCTGTCGTGGTGGTTTTTTGATGCGGGTACGAGAAGGCACTATGATGGGCCATATCGTAGAACACGTGGCCTTAGAACTCCAGGAATTAGCTGGAATGCACGTAGGTTTTGGCCGCACCCGTGAGACTGCCACACCTGGAGTTTACCAGGTAGTGATTGAGTACATAAATGAGGAAGCGGGACGTTATGCAGGACGTGCAGCAGTACGACTATGTCAGAGTATTGTTGATCGGGGCCGTTATCCCAAGGCAGAACTAGAGCAAGATATCCAAGACCTGAAAGACTTTAGCCGTGAAGCTTCCTTGGGTCCTTCTACAGAAGCGATCATCAAAGAAGCAGAAAAAAGAGGTATTCCCTGGATGCCTCTAGCCGCACGCTTTCTGATTCAGCTAGGCTACGGGGTCAACCAGAAGCGAATGCAGGCGACCATGACCGATAACACAGGTATTCTCGGCGTAGAATTAGCTTGTGACAAAGAAGCGACAAAACGCATTCTCGCTGCTAACGGTGTGCCAGTACCCAGAGGCACGGTGATTAACTTCTTGGATGACTTAGAAGAATCCATTGAGTATGTTGGTGGTTATCCTATAGTCATCAAGCCCTTAGATGGTAATCATGGCCGTGGTATCACCATTGATATCAGAAGTTGGGATGAAGCTGAGGCAGCCTATGAAGCAGCCAGACAAGTTTCTCGTTCTATTATTGTGGAACGATATTATGTCGGGCGCGACCATCGGGTATTAGTTGTAGATGGTAAAGTTGTCGCCGTAGCGGAACGAGTACCAGCCCACGTGATTGGTAATGGCAGATCCTCCATTGCTGAACTGATTACGGAAACCAACCAAGACCCAAATCGCGGAGAAGGACACGATAACGTCCTCACCAAAATTGAACTAGACCGTACTAGCTATCAGCTATTAGAACGGCAAGGCTATACCCTCAATAGCGTACCTCCCAAGGGAACTATTTGTTATTTACGGGCAACAGCCAATTTAAGTACGGGTGGTAGTGCTGTAGACCGCACCGACGAAATTCACCCAGAAAATGTTTGGTTAGCACAACGGGTAGTGAGAATTATCGGCTTGGATATTGCCGGCTTGGATATTGTCACCACAGATATTAGCCGTCCTCTCAGAGATGTGGATGGTGTCATTGTGGAAGTGAATGCCGCCCCTGGTTTTAGGATGCACGTCGCCCCCAGTCAGGGCATCCCCCGCAACGTTGCTGGTGCAGTGATGGATATGCTGTTTCCCAACGAAAAACCCAGCCGGATTCCCATTCTCACCGTTACAGGTACCAATGGCAAAACTACTACGACTCGTCTGTTAGCACATATTTATAGGCAAACAAAGAAGGTTGTAGGTTATACCACTACAGATGGAACATACATCGGTGATTACTTGGTAGAAGCTGGAGACAACACAGGTCCCCAAAGTGCCCATGTAATCCTGCAAGACCCAACTGTAGAAGTAGCGGTATTAGAATCGGCTCGTGGCGGTATTCTCCGTTCTGGCTTAGGTTTTGAATCTGCCAATGTGGGTGTGGTGTTAAATGTTGCCGCAGATCATTTAGGCATCGGCGATATTGATACCATTGAACAATTAGCTAATCTGAAAAGTGTAGTCGCAGAAGCTGTATTCCCTGATGGCTATGCCGTTCTTAATGCCGATGATCACCGCGTTGCGGCGATGTCAGAAAAGACAAAAGCGAATATTGCCTACTTCACTATGAACCCAGATTCGGATTTAGTGCGAAAGCATATCCAAAAGGGAGGAGTGGCAGCAGTGTATGAAAATGGCTATCTGTCAATTGTCAAAGGTGATTGGACACACCGCATAGAAAGAGCAGAAAATATACCCTTAACGATGGGTGGAAAAGCGCCATTTATGATTGCTAATGCTTTAGCAGCAAGTTTAGCAGCTTTTGTGCAGAACGTGACTATTGAACAGATTCGCCCTGGTTTAAGGACTTTCCGCGCTTCAGTTAGTCAAACGCCAGGACGAATGAATTTATTTAATTTGGGTAAATACCATGCTTTGGTAGACTATGCCCATAATCCTGCTAGTTATGAAGCTTTGGGTTCTTTTGTCCGCAACTGGACAACTGGACAACGCATTGGTGTAATTGGTGGTCCTGGAGATCGCCGTGACGAAGATTTTGTTACTCTGGGTAAATTATCAGCAGATATCTTTGACTACATCCTTGTCAAGGAAGATGACGACACCAGAGGAAGATTGCGCGGTTCTGCTTCAGATTTGATTATTCAAGGCATTACCCAAGTTAAGCCTAATTCCCGCTTTGAGTCAATTCTGGATGAAACCCAAGCCATTAACAAAGCCTTAGATATGGCTCCCGATGGTAGTCTGGTGGTAATTTTACCAGAAAGCGTTAACAGGGCTATTAAGTTAATTAAGGTGCGGGGTGTTCAGGAAGAAATACAGCCACAAAACTCGACTACTACTATCAATGATTCACAAAATGGGGTAGCACCTTCTTCCGTGGTTAATACCCTACTCTAATTTCAAGTAGAGACGGTTTGATTCGCGTCTCTACTTGTGTTTTTTATTTGTGTTCTAAGTTCGTTGGTTCGTCGGAATTTTTCGTTATTTAAGAAGATTATTTGTAAGTATTCAGGAGTCACTGAGTCAGGAGTCAGGAGTGAAATTCTCTTGTTGTATGGCAGTGAAATTCTCTTGTTGTATGGCTCCTCCCGTCAATTTTAGACATCATTCAAGTGCATACCGCTATAATTTGTGCCACTCAAACTCTAGAAGGTACTCAGGCGTGGGATACTCTTATGTCTCTTGTTGCTACTACTCGTAAGTTAGGTATCAGCTTTTTTGAGTATGTCCGTGACAGCATTTCTTACACTAGAAAAATCCCAACTTTAGCGACTATTCTTCGTGAGCAGTCTTCTCTTAATTCCTTTGGTTGTTCATCGATGCCCCAATAACTCCTTCCCCGAAATATTGAGGAGATACAAATTAGTATTTGTTTGTGTTTGTAGATGGGGTTTATATAAAGCTGTCATTGCTTCATTAGCAGAACGTAAACGATTTCCTAAACTGGTTTTGATCATTAAGTTTAAGCAGTTAGTAAAATTGGAACTCAAATTAGCGACTTATTCAAATTGAATCCGAAAATCCTTTTCCGGTAAATCTGCGGGATGAGAATCGTTAACTAAATAAATTAATGTTGCCCCTAAACTATAAAGATCAGAAGTAGGAACAGTTCTTCCTCTAAATTGTTCCTGTGGCATATAACCATAAGTCCCTACATAGTTGTTGTTTCTGTGTCTTCTGTGGCTAAAACTGTTTGCATTGAGCCAAAACCCACTAAATAAACTTGACCCACACTGTTACCAGATAGCTCTCCCAACAAAATATTGCTAGGCGTGATATCACGGTGGATCACCTGTGGGTTTAACTCATGTAGATAAATGAGAATATATAGAACTGCTTTGGCTATATTATTAACTTCCACTTCTGTAAAAGTGCTGCCAGTTTGTAAGTATTGCTCTAGAGTTCGGGCTGGGATATAAGTTTGGATGAGGGTAAATCCTTTATAAGTTGGTGAATTTACTTCAAAATAGTAGACCTACTGCAAAATTGTTTCTGTGGTATGATAGAGAGTTTTAGATTCTATGTATTTTTGGTGTTCTTTGGGCTTCCTAATTCAAACATAACCGTGTAACTCTAAATTTTGGCTAGAACAAAGATAACCCCCTTTTATAACATAAAATTAATTCTGCAAGAGGTCTAGTCTAAATAGCGAGGTATACAAGGATGGCATAAAGATTTTAAGGTTTGGGCTTCTCGCTCAAATAATTTGACATCATCCCATTCAAACTCACTACTCAATGGCAGTAACTTGACAATTACCAAGTCATAAGTTAATAAATCACGCGCTAATAGAATTCGTTTTCCTGACTTTTTGGCCAACTGCTGTTGAACTTCGTAGCGATTTGCCAATACTTACCCATTCATTATGATTACTTGTAAAAAGAATTTAAAAGGTTCTCTCAAGTTATGACAGACATTAAGTATTTAGAAGGTAGGAGACAGAAGAAAAACAAATACTCTCCCTCATCTCCCTCATCTCCCTCATCTCCCTCATCTCCCTCATCTCCCTCATCTCCCCAGTATAGTCTTATGCCTTCCCAACTTTGGCCTTACATTACCCCTGGTATTCCCGATGAATTATTTGAAAATTTACCAGGTATTCCCCTGAGTCAGCGAGAATTGAGGTTATTGTTAATTTCGCAACTGCGACTACAACCAAATTCAGTATTATGGGATATTGGTGCAGGGACAGGTACAATTCCTGTTGAGGTGGGGTTGCTGTGTCCACAGGGACGGGTAATTGCTGTAGAAAGAGATGAAGAAGTGGCTAACCTAATTAAACGCAACTGCGATCGGTTTGAGTTAAAAAATGTGGAAGTTATTGAAGGTAGCGCCCCAGAGTGTTTAGAAAAAATTAAACTAGCTCCACAGCGCGTCTGTATTGAAGGAGGAAAAGCTATACAGGCAATTTTGCAAGCAGTATGGCGTTATTTACCACCATCCGGGCGAGTGGTCGCTACAGCTGCTAATCTAGAGAGTCTGTATGCTATTTCCCAAAGCTTTTCTCAGTTAAGAGCTATAAATATCGAAGTTGTCCAGTCTGCTGTTAACCGCTTAGAGACAAGAGGCTTTTCACAAACCTTTGTTGCGGCTGATCCCATTTTCATTCTCAGTGGTGAGAAATTAGACTAAATCTGTTCTGTATTCGGTTTTGGATTCAATCCAAAATCCCTTCGGATGATTCCTCCGGCACGCCTAAAGGCGAACGGCAGTCCCCTATGGACGGAAACCGCCAAGACAGGGGCTGCCTCACTAAAATCCAAAATACTATTATGCCTTGGTCTCGAATTATTAGTGGAGTTATTGCGATCGCCCTTGCTTTGTCTTCAACCCTATTAGGGGGCTGGTACTTTACCATAGCAATTGCGATCATTGTCTTTTTAGGTCAACAGGAATATTTTAATTTGGTGCGAGCTAGAGGCATAGCTCCTGCTGCCAAAACTACTATGTTTGTGAGTCAAGCTCTATTAGTAATTTGCACTCTTGATAGTAGTTTAGCGGATGCTATTATGCCTCTAGCTGGTACGCTTATTTGTTTCTACCTGCTATTTCAACCCCAATTTGCCACCATTGCTGATATTTCCGCTTCCATTATGGGGTTATTTTATGTCGGTTATTTGCCTAGTTATTGGGTTAGATTGCGAAATCTTGACAGCGTAGCCATCAGTAATATCCCTTTAGGTAGTTACTGGCCTAACAACTGGAACGACATTTTAACACAGGGTAATTTAGCTAACTTATCACAAGGTTTAACATACACAATTTTAACTTTTTTATGTATTTGGGCTGCTGATATTGGTGCTTACATTATTGGTAAGTTCTTTGGTAAAACTCGTTTGTCAGATATCAGCCCGAAAAAAACTGTAGAAGGTGCTGTGTTTGGGATCACAGCCAGCGTTATAGTAGCTTTAGCAGGGGCTTATTTTCTGGATTTGCCCAATTATTTAATCACCGGTTTAGCCTTGGGTTTGTTGATTGGTATTGCTAGTCTATTAGGTGACTTGACTGAATCTATGTTGAAGCGAGATGCAGGTGTGAAAGATTCAGGACAATTGATACCAGGTCATGGTGGTATATTAGACCGGACTGATAGTTATATTTTTACAGCCCCTTTAGTTTACTATTTCGTAACGCTCCTGGTATAGCAGATGAGAGTAAAAAGTTAACAGTAAGGAGACTGATGTCTGACAATTTATAACTAATCAGTGAATTTAGGGATTGACATTAATTCGTCCACGGCATACTAATTGTTTAGATTTCAAAGTTATTTCGTGGAGTTCAACATCTGATCCCAGGTCTAAATTATATCCAGCAGCATTTTCTAAAACTACTTCTTGGTCGTGTTTTATTTGAATCTGAGATAGTTGTAATTCCTGCCCATTGAGTAGTTCTAACCCCACTGCAAGCTCAAGCAATTTAGGTTGATTTTGGGGTGATAAAGCCCCACATATTATCAAGCGCTCATTGTCAAGTGTAATTTCCTGCCAAGAAATAGGCTTGGATTTTTCCCATGCTTCTGGTAATAGTTTTAGCAGTACATCATTTAAGGCAGTTGATAATAATTCGGATGTAAGGGAGTCATTGAGATGCTGTTCTTCCACTATCAGTTCAGCCACCACTGGCACAATTTCTGATAGTCGTAGGGATTGACCCTTAATTATACCTCCAATGTTTATCTGTATATTTTCTGCCAGCATTTGAATGCGTGTCACATGAACACCCTGATAAACTGCATTAGTAGCGAAAATAGACACAGAGGGAATACAGCCAGAAAGGAGTTGGCGATCGCTTGCGCTAATCTCTACCTCAATCTTAGATACTTGAGTTAGTTGTGTTCTTAGCCAAAACTTGATGGCTGTGGTGAGAGCCTGAGTAATAAATCGTATTTTCTTACCATTCGTTACTGGGGAAATTTTAGGGGTCATTTCACAACTTGATTTGATATATTTGCTGAAAAATTCGGTAATCTTAACCTGTTCTTAAATATAAAACTTATGATTATTAACTACAAAATGGGAAGATGATATTTTAGATATTCAATTTAAAAACAGCTAACAGCACATAGATTGACAACTGATAACTGCAATAAACTAAGAATCAATTTTTACATGGAGGCACGGATACAGAAAATAATTTCTCAATGGGGTATTGCCTCACGTCGTGAAGCTGAAGAGATGATTAAGCGCTCGCGAGTGAAGATAAATGGGATTTTGGCACATTTAGGTCAAAAAGTCGATCCCCAAATAGACACAATTTCTATTGATGGTCAACCTATCTCTCAAAGCCAGCATCCGTCTTTAATTTATTTGTTACTAAATAAACCACCCGGAGTTGTTTCGACCTGTGACGATCCCCAAGGCAGACCTACGGTTCTAGATTTATTACCACAAAAATTGCGACATGGTTTAGGTATTCACCCAGTTGGACGCTTGGATGCAGACTCTACAGGGGCATTAATATTAACAAATGATGGGGACTTGACATTTTCGCTAACTCATCCTAGTCATAATATTGCTAAGACATATCATATTGTCGTTAAAGGACATCCCCCAGAAGTAGTTCTAGGGAGGTGGCGTGAAGGTGTATTTCTGGAAGGAAGAAAAACACGACCAGCTAAAGTGCAATTAATTGAATCTTTGGCTCACCAAAGCAAATTAGAAATTATTTTGCAAGAGGGAAGAAATCGCCAGATTCGTCGTGTCGCTGAACAGTTAGGATATCCAGTTATCCAACTGCATCGCACAGCCATAGGTTCAATTCAATTACAAACCCCAAAAGCTCGATTTCTCCTCTGGGGTGACTATCGTCATATTACCCCAGAGGAGATAATTGTTTTAAAAAAGCAGATAAAGCGGATACCTATTAACGATTAAGCTGAGTTACGGAGTGTAATCGAAATCATGAAATGGCTAAAAAGGAAAGATGAAAAGCTGAATAAATCATCTATAGAGGAGGAACAGGCGGAAACATTAACACAACTGGGTAATGAATTGAGGATTCTGCGTGAAAAACAGAGTTTATCCTTAGATGAAATTGTCGGATTAACTAGAATACCTCGCCGACTGCTGCACGCAATTGAAGTGGGTGATTTAAACGACTTACCAGAACCAATTTATATTCAGGGTTTAATCAGGCAGTTTGCTGATACGCTGGGACTAAAGGGAGCGGAATTTGCCAGTAATTTTCCCGTTGGTTCTCAACCTGTGAGTTTACAAAACAGATGGAAACCTAAACCTATTACTGAATTACGTCCTGTGCATCTGTACTTGCTTTACGTTTTTGTAATTATCTGCTCTGTCAAAGGATTATCTCAGTTATTGAATCAGGCCGCTTTAGAAGCAAATAATGGACAAAATCTACAGCAGGTGCAAAAGAATTCTGATCTAACAACAGATCAACTCCAAGCCAAGAATATGGAGGAAATTCAAATTGGTAGTAGCACTCCAGAAGTTCAAGCAGTAGAGATTGGTGTAACGTTGAAGTCATCATCCTGGATTCGTGTTGTTGCTGATGGTAAAACCGAATTTGAGGGGGTTCTTCCAAAAGGAACTCATCGCAGTTGGAAAGCTACTGAAGAACTGACCGTGAAAACAGATAATGCCGGTGGTGTGTTAATGAGTGTTAATCAACAACAACCAAAACAAATGGGACAAGCAGGCAAGGCGGAAGAAATCAGGATTGCAGCCGCTAAAATTAGGTCGTGAAAGGTTTTGATTTAGTAGGGATTAGGCTAACTAAATAGAGAATTTATCACTCTTGATGCAACAGGACACAGAAGATTACTGTCAAATTATACTGTCACTAATTACACAGCACTAAAAATAGTTGTGTTACAGTTGGACCCCAACATAAGTTCAGCTAATCCCTACATAAGCATTGAGTTTGGAGTAATGAAAGGCGAGTCTTATGTGTGCTAAGCGCTTATGATTTGGTGATCATGAATTTCTGGGAGCGCGTCCATAAAGTTTGGTAATAATCCTTAAGCGATCACTCAACTCTTGAGTCAAACAACCAGATTGATAGCGCCAGTCCCAATTGCCCTCAGCCTTACCGGGATAGTTCATTCTTGCTTCGGTTCCCAATCCTAAAACGTCTTGCAAAGGAATAATCGCTTGATTGGCGATGGAACTTAAAGCTAATCTGATTAAATCCCAGCTTATCCCATCAGGACTTATAGATCCCAAATACAACAACAAATTTTGCTTTTCGTAATCATTCGTAGTATTAAACCAACCTAAAGTCGTGTCATTATCATGAGTGCCAGTATAAACTACAGCGTTATGTGGGTAATTAAAAGGTAAAAATGGATTACCGGGATCAGAACCAAAAGCAAAATGTAATACCTTCATACCAGGAAACTCAAATTGATCTCGCAGTCCTTCGACCTCTTTTGTAATAATTCCCAAATCTTCAGCCAAAATGGGTAACTTACCCAACTTTTGTTTAATCACCTCAAACAGGGCTACTCCTGGAGCTTCAATCCATTCACCATTAATAGCAGTTTCTTCACCTTGGGGTACAGCCCAATAAGTGTCAAATCCTCGGAAGTGGTCAATCCGAATTATATCTACATAATCTAGCATGGACTCAAAACGTTGCACCCACCATTTAAAATCTTGTTTTTGCAACTCTTCCCAGTTGTAGACTGGATTGCCCCACAGTTGACCAGTGGCACTAAAATAATCTGGTGGTACACCTGCCATTAAAGCCGCTGTACCTGTTTCTTGATCTAAAGCAAAATTATCGGGATTAGCCCACACATCAGCACTATCATGAGCTACATAAATAGGGATATCACCAATAATATCTATACCGTTTTGATTGGCATAACTCTTCAATTCTGACCACTGACGGAAAAATTCATATTCGACAAACTTGTAATAAAATATTTCCTGTGCTAAATCTTGTTCTATCTGGGCTAACGCTACGGCTTCTCTTTGTGCCAGTTCTGATTCCCAAGTATGCCAACTTGCTCCATTTTGGGCATCTTTAATCGCCATAAATAAAGCATAATTATTGAGCCAATAGCCTTTAGTGTTACAAAAATGGTGAAATGCTTTTCTTTGGACATCAGTGGCGTGAGTTTTAAAATTATTGCTGGCTTTTTTGAGTAGATTTACTTTAATAGGTATGACTTGCTCAAAGTCTGCTTTATCGGCCGGAAATTCTGGTAAATTAGCAAAGTCTTGTGAAACCAACAAACCTTCATCTACCAGCTTTTCAGGACTAATTAAAAAGAAATTTCCTGCCATTGCTGAATAGCACATATAAGGAGAATTACCATAACCAGTTGGACCTAGAGGTAAAACTTGCCAATATTGCTGGTAACTATTTTTGAGAAAATCAATAAAATCATAAGCTTCTAAACCCAAATCACCAATCCCAAAACGACTGGGAAAAGAACTGGGATGTAACAAAATACCGCTTGATCTAGGAAAAGGCATAATTAACCTGAAATATAAAAGGAAGTGATCGCCTATAAGAGATGCATCGAATTTATCATGGCATAGTTAGGTTTGACCGTTGTTCTTCATAAAGATATAGGAATGATGGTAAACAAATGAGAAGATTAATCAAGATAATTAAGAATCATTGAAACTTTTCGATACATAACTCAAAATCCAAAATCCGAAATCTAAAATTGTATGACTTACAGAAATCCTGCGCCTACAGTCGATATTATTATCGAATTAATTGATAGACCCCATCGCCCGATTATATTGATTGAGCGACATAATGAACCTTTTGGATGGGCTATTCCTGGTGGTTTTATAGATTATGGTGAACCAGTAGAGGTGGCAGCAAGAAGGGAAGCTGAGGAAGAAATTGGTTTACAAATAGAGTTAATTGAACAGTTTTTGGTTTATTCTGCTCCCAGTCGTGATCCTCGTCAACATACGATTAGCCTTGTATTTTTAGCGATAGCAACGGGCGAGCCTGTAGCGGGTGATGATGCTAAGGCTGTGGGAATTTTTGAGCCTTGGAGTGTTCCCAGTAATTTATGTTTCGACCATGATCGGATTTTGCGGGATTATTGGCGGTATAGGAATGATGGGATACGTCCCAGGTTAGGGTAGAGGATTTTGGATTTTGGATTGTTCTTAGTTAAAATTCAAATTAGATACATTCATCAAAATTCTTTAATTCTGCTGATAATTCTTTACTGTCTTTCCAGAGGTTAATCTTGCCATAAGAATAGATTTTGGCGATAAATGGAGCAGGATCTTGGCGAACAAATTCTTGCATTGGAACTATTGCTCTCAGAAAGATTGCGGCCATATCTTTTCCTGGTAGCCTTTATGAGGCCAACACAAACATTTTTATTTGAGCGCATGCTACGGCAATTCTTTCTAATTGATTTTTGCTTATTTTGTCATCTTTAGTCAGCACAATCCAGCCTTTTCCACCTACTTGTGGTAGCCAGTCTACATTCAAAGCTCGTTTGTCAAAATGGTTATCGTGAATTTCTACACTAATTCCTGCTGCGCGTAGTATGTCTGGAATAGATTTTTCACCTAAGCATCTATCTATAGTATCTATCTATGAAAAAGGTAATCGATTGAGGTTGGATCATGCAGTAGGAAGGTATTCACAACGGATAGCTTCTTCAATTATTGAGTGATCACATTCGTAATCATCAGCTAGATCATCAATTGAATCACCTCTATGATGGCGTTCAGCCAAAACACTTATAGCGATTCTTGTATCAGCAATTACAAGGTGACCAAACGCAATGCGGGGATCAATAACAAAAATACGAGGATTATCTCCTTCGTGAGAGCGAGTGAAAGGATAAAGTTTAATTGCTAAGCCAGTAGGATCTGGTTCAATTCTTTCAAGATGAGTATTTAAAGCATCTTTTAAATCTGTTTGCCCAGGTTTAGAAGCATTAATCAAAAAACCGTATTTTTCTATAAATAAATCAACGCCATCAGTTCGGAATTCTTCACGTGCTAAGGGGTGTGGTACCTGAAACTGCTCATAAATGTAGTCAAGAGCTTTTCTGACTTTATCTAGTTGAATTTTATGGTCTTTACGAATTGCTCTTACAACATGAATTTCCACTAAATTAGTAAATGAAAGCAGTGTTGGTTTTAATTCTCGAGTGAGAATAAGTGGTTTAAAAAAATTAACCCCGTTTGCAGTAGGATAATTTCTACCTTTTACCCAAGAGTTAATTGTTTCTGATGGAATACGGAGATATTTAGGAGCATCTTTAATAGTGTAAGCAGGAATATCTCTCGGATCAGTTTTTCCATAAAATTCTATCATTTTATGTACCTGTCAGAGATGTTCATTTTTAATGAATGACTATATGGAGTTTAATAGCTAGTTTATTCATAGCATCTTCACATAATTTTGCTATGAGTTTTGTAATTTAGCATTAAGCATAGCTTTATACTGAGCCAACTGTATTTAATGATGCTATTATAAATGCTGAAACACTGCTGGAAAAATATGTTGGAGGGCAAAGAAAGTTTCATTCTGTAAATTCGGGAGGAGTATACCTTAAAAGTTTAGACCTAAAAGAGATAGACCTATATCATTCAAATTTGAATGAAGCAGGTTTAAGTGAGGCCATCCTAATTGGAGCGAAACTTAATAGTGTTGTCTTTACTAGACCCTGTCTAAAAAATGCAGATTTGCAATTAGCAGATTTGGAATTAATAGAAGGTTCTTCAATAAATCTAAGCTGGGCAGACCTTAACTTGGCTTGGTTGATTGGAGCAAGCTTGAATAATGCCAATTTGAGCAATGCCAGTATATATCAGGCAAATTGGGAGAGAATCAACCTCAACAGTGCAAATCTAACTGGGGTAAACTTAGCAGAAACAGACTTGACTCAGGCAAGTCTCAATCGTGCATCACTTCAAAATGCCAATCTCCAAAAATCTCAATTTCGAGGTGCCAATCTAGAAAAATGTCATCGACCTATTGCAAAATTGTTTATGTGGTATGATAGAGAGTTTTAGACTTTATGTATTTTTGGTGTTCTTTGGGCTGGCTAATTCAAACATAACCCTGTAACTCTAACTTTTGGCTAAAACAAACACAAACACCCATTATAACATAATAATCAATTCTGCAGGAGGTTTAATCTATCAGGTGGAAATTTAGCTGAAGCGGATTTGGTTGCTGTCTTCCTGGGACCAGTCAACCTCAGAAACGCCAGTTTACAAGGTGCAAATTTAGAAAGAGCTTGTCTAGAAAATACAAACCTGATGAATGCAAACTTTGACGGTGCAAATCTGAAAAGGGCAAATTTAACCAGCGCAAATATATATGGTGCAACCTTTAAAAATGCCGACCTCACAGGTGCGATAATCCCAAATGGAGATGTTTATACAACAGATGTTGATTTAGACTTCAGTAAACCAGATGTACCCTTACCAAAAGAGCCAAAAGAGATTAATATTATGACCCGTCAAGTTATCCGTACTGATAATGCACCTGCACCAGTTGGACCCTATAATCAAGCTATTCTCGCTTCTGGAAAAATGCTGTTTGTAGCTGGACAAATAGCCATTGATCCGCGATTAGGTGATGTTGTTTATACCGATGATATCACCAAGCAAACAGAACAGGTGATGAGAAATATTGAAGCTATCCTGACAGAAGCCGACGCAACTTTTGATAATGTAGTTAAAACTGGTGTATTTTTAGCTGATATGAATGATTTTGCCGCTGTAAATGCGATTTATGCAAAATATTTTCCAGAAGATACAGCCCCTGCGCGTGCTTGTGTAGAGGTATCACGTTTACCCAAAAATGTGTTGGTAGAGATTGAGTGTATTGCTGTTATTGGTGGTTAATGAAGTGGGCGTTAAAAATTAATTGTCGTTATGACAAGGCAAGAGGTGAACCAGGGCAGTGTTGGGGAGCTACTGCGGTGGAAGGGTTTCCCGGCATAAAACACGTGGTGTGGTTTCGCCCATGTAGGCGCTTTGCCTTCCCCCAGGGTGCGACTGGAGAACCCGAAGGTCAATAGGCACTTATGCAATAGGGAAGAGGTTTTCAGGCTAATTTACATTTCTTGACATACTTCTTTTCACGTTGTTCTACTTAATCATAAGGTGGGCGATGCCCACCCAAGTCTTAGTTTTCCGGTTCGATACCTGCTGCACGAAGTTGTGCTGCTAGTCTTTCAGCACGTTGTTTTTCTTGTTCTACTAACTCTGAACTCCACAACAACAAATTTCCTTGTTCATCGAACCATCTCAACCATTTACCAATCAAGTTTTCCCTTGTTCCTTCCCATACACTAAGGTAAAGGTTCATTTCCTCTATCCAGTAAACTTGGTTCTGATTGGGTGTTTGTATTTTGTATTTTTCGCTGCTGTTATCTAAGCGATAAACTTCTAATTCACCGCTTTGGAATATCTCGAAATGTCCCTTGCCATAATCCCAAACTTAACCTGGATTTCTCACAAGCAGTAAAAAATAAATTTACATGACCTGATGTGAGACTAAATTTTGATACATCATCAATCAAAACTGAATCGCAGAGATAAATTAAATATAAAATCGCATTTATA
>ERZ1034377.76-NODE-76-length-30074-cov-92.269327_pt1 | contig 30074 bp, 27 predicted proteins | sample MGYA00520584_ERZ1034377 | MGnify/ENA primary metagenome ERZ1034377 (study PRJEB33736, sample SAMEA104288464) | Azolla filiculoides | biome: Urban; feature: water surface; material: ditch water | place: Netherlands | collected 2014 ... | reverse complement strand
GGCGAAAGCCTGTCTGACATCACCTATTTTGCTTATAAAAATTCAAAGTCTCAAATCGGATGACGATTATTTATACAATTACCTCTAAAGTCTTACTTGGCGAAAGCCTGTCTGACATCACCTATTTTGCTTATAAAAATTCAAAGTCTCAAATCGGATGACGATTATTTATACAATTACCTCTAAAGTCTTACTTAATGTTGCTTTTTTGTTGGCATTAATACCTACGCCATATAACCTATATTCCGCTAGAGTAGACCTAGCAAAGTCAGATCTTTATAACTCAAAAAGTCAGATCCCGGACTTGAATTCGGTTGCATAATATGAACTCTAGGCGGTCTTCTAACAAATCTGAAGCTGATGATTCCACCGCTAAAGCATCCCCACAGCAACAGGGGAAACAAAAAGATTTATTTCCAATTGTCGGGATTGGAGCCTCTGCGGGGGGATTAGAAGCATTTACACAACTCTTAAACCATTTACCAGCGGATACAGGTATGGGATTTGTGCTGGTTCAGCACATGAACCCCCAGGAAAAAAGTATGTTAACAGAGATTCTTTCTCCGACAACCCAAATGGTGGTGACAGAGGCCGAGGAAGCGATGTCTGTGAAACCGAATCATGTTTATGTGATTCCGCCCAATGCAACAATGACCATTAGAGAAGGAGTGCTGAAACTGAAGCCCCGTGAGAAGACTTATGGCCTCTCAATGACAGTTGATGGTTTCTTTTTTTCCTTAGCAGAGGATTTGGGTAACAAAGCCATTGGAGTTGTGCTGTCAGGGGGTGATGGAGATGGAACAAGGGGTTTAGAAAGCATCAAGGCAGTAGGTGGGATGACTTTTGCTCAATGTGAGGAATCAGCAAAAGTTAGTAGTATGCCGAATACAGCGATGGCTTCTGGTTATGTAGACTTTATCCTCACCCCCGAACAAATTGCCGAAAAACTAGTAAAGATCAGCTTTCATCCCTATATTAACCACTCAACACCTCTCAAACCGACTGAAGTTATGCCGAAAAAAACAGATGCTTTGTTAAAGATTTTCAATTTGCTACGGGTAGCTACAGGTGTTGACTTTAGTTATTACAAACAGACTACCCTAAAGCGGCGAATTCAACGGCGAATAATATTGTATAAACTGGATCAGATGGAAGATTACGTTAATTATCTCCAGAATAATCCAGCAGAAGTCATCGCATTGTATCAAGATGTCTTAATTACTGTCACCAGTTTTTTCCGAGATTCAGAAGCTTTTGAAGCTTTAAAAACCAAAGTATTTCCAGATATGCTTACTAAGCAGCGTAAAGCCAATGATCCCATTCGTATATGGGTTGTGGGATGTTCAACTGGTGAAGAAGCCTACTCGATTGCTATATGTTTGCTGGAATTTTTAACTAATCGGGGAATTAATATACCCATCCAGATTTTTGCTACAGATATCAATGAAGTGGCAATAGAAAAAGCTAGAATCGGTATCTACAAACTGCATCAAGTAGCAGAGATTTCTCCAGAACGATTAAACCGTTTCTTTGTTCATATAGACAGTGGCTACCAGATTACTAAATCAGTCAGAGACCTGTGTGTTTTTGCCAGACAGAACTTGATTAATGATCCCCCATTTTCTCGGCTAGATTTGATCACTTGTCGGAATGTCTTGATTTATTTGGGTTCTACTGCTCAGCAAAAGCTCCTCCCCATCTTTCATTATGGTCTTAAACCTACAGGTTTTTTGATGTTAGGCACATCGGAGACAGTGGGGGAATTTGCTGACTTGTTTAATTTAGTGGATAAAAAGTACAAGATTTATGCGCGGAAAATAGCATCTACCCGGCTCCCTATTGAGCCAATAACTAGTAACTATCCTGTGGAAACCACAAAATCTCCACTGCTAATAAGTAATGATTCGTGGAATGATGTGGAAATACACAAAGAGGCTGACAGAATTGTATTAAATAAATTCGCACCTGTAGGTGTGATTATTAACAATGATCTGGAGATTTTACAATTCCGAGGTCAGACAAGTCGCTATTTACAACCTGCACCAGGTAGACCCAGTTTCAATTTGCTGAAAATGGCCAAAGAAGAATTGCGGCTAGAGTTACGTAGCTCAGTTCATCAAGCTAAAAAGCAAGCCATCGCCACTAAAACAGAAGGGATACGAATTAAAGAAGAAAACAAATTTAGGATGGTAAACATCCATGTGATTCCCTTGCCAATTCTTGGTGCAGGAGAAGACTTTTTTTTAGTTTTGTTTGAGGATATCCCCCTTTCAGAAAGTTTGCTAACGGCAGCAGATAGCAATATTAAACCTGAACAGGAAACAAAAAACAGTTATGAGCAGGAAATTACTGTTCTTCAGCACGAATTAACATCTACTAAAGACTATCTGCAATCAATAATTGAGGAACAGCAAGCCAGTAATCAGGATTTGAGAGCAGCTAATGAAGAAATACTCTCCAGTAATGAGGAGTTGCACAGTACCAATGAAGAATTGGAAACTGCTAAGGAAGAAATTCAGGCTACCAATGAAGAATTAAATAGTATTAACGACGAACTGCAACGGCGAAATATAGAAGCGACTCTGGTTAGTAACGATTTACAAAATCTCTTTAGTAGTATTAATATTTCTATCCTGATGGTAGGGAGTGATTTAAAGATTCGCTGCTTTAATATAGCAGCAGAGATCATATTTAACTTAATTCCTACTGATAAGGGACGACCATTGAGTAATATTAAACACAAATTAAAAGTCCCCAATTTAGAAGCAAAGATTGTAGAAGTAATTAGCACCTCGAACTTGAAAACGCAGGAGGTGCAAGATTTAGATGGTCATTGGTATGATCTACGCATCAGACCATATCGGACTATTGACAACAAAATTGATGGTGCGGTGGTAATTTTGGTTGATATTGATGATATCAGACGTAATGCTAATATCCTCAAATCATTCCGTGAATATGCAGCGGCAATTGTGTCTACCGTGCGGGAATCTTTGGTGGTGATGGATGTAGATTTAAAAGTGGTTACTGCTAATCAGTTTTTCTATGAAGCATTCCAGGTGGGAGCAAAAGAAACAGAAAATCGCCTCATTTATGAAATCGGTGATGGACAGTGGAATATTCCCCAGTTGCGCTCGCTCTTGGAAGATACTATCCCCCAACAAGGCCAGTTTCAAGATGTAGAAATTGAGCATGACTTTGAGCAAATCGGTCACAAAATTATGCGCCTCAATGGCCGAAAAATTACGCAAATAGGTGATACGCCAATGATTATCCTGGTAATTGAGGATATCACCCAACGCAAGCAATTAGAAGCAGAACGGACTCAACTCCTAGCTCAAGAACAATCAGCCCGGACTGCGGCAGAAACAGCCAACTGTGCTAAGGATGAGTTTTTATCTGTTCTTTCTCATGAGTTACGTAATCCGCTGAATTGTCTGCTAGGGTGGACGCAATTGCTACGAAAACAGCAGCTGGACGAAGCCAAGACTAATCAGGCATTGGAAGCCATTGAGCGCAGTGCTAAGGCACAACATCAGCTGATTGGGGATTTATTGGATATCTCCCGTATTAGCGTTGGGCAGATGCGTCTGGAAGCACAGCCTGTTAAGCTTATTCCTGTGATTGAAGCGGCGATAGATGTGGTGCAATTGGCCGCAGATGCTAAAAACATTCAAATTCAATCGAGACTCGATTCTGCTGGAAGAACCTTGGTTGGAGATCAAATTCGCTTACAACAGGTGATTTGGAATTTACTTTCCAACTCGATTAAATTTACTCCTGTGGGTGGAAGAATTGATATCACCTTAGATTACAGTCCTTTTCAAGGTGAAATTCAAGTTAGGGACACTGGGGTAGGTATCAGCGCAGACTTTCTGCCCTATATTTTTGACCGCTTCCGTCAGGCTGATCGTAGCCCAACCAGGTCAAATACTGGACTAGGATTGGGACTTTCGATTGTGCGACATTTGGTAGAACTCCACGGTGGTACAGTGGAAGTGACAAGTCCAGGTGAGGGTCAAGGTGCTACTTTTACTGTTAGACTACCTCTGCAAACTAATCTAGAAAAGATTTTAGAAACGAGTGCTATAGCAAATCCTCAAAATCCAGTTATTTATCCGGCTTCTCCTGCTTCCAACTCCCCTGTCTCTTCCCCATCATTAGCTGGTGTGCGGGTGCTGATGGTCGATGATGAAGCAGATATTCGTCAATTATTTCAAATCGTGCTGGAAGAGTATGGAATACAAGTAACAGAGGCAGGATCGGTAAAAGAAGCTTTATCAATACTCAAGGCTAATCCTCATGGATATGATGTGCTTCTATCTGATATTGGGCTACCGGAGGAAGATGGTTATGCGCTAATTCGTCAGGTCCGATCGCTCAGTGCCGAAGAAGGAGGGCAGATTCCTGCTGCTGCAATGACAGCCTATGCTGGAGATACAGACCAAACAGAGGCCTTGTCCGCAGGATTCCAAACTCATGTTGCTAAACCCATCGAACCCAATCGCTTAATTTCAGTGGTTGCAGCATTGGCTGGTCGGATTTAAGGGTGTCCAAAAGTTGGCAAAACAGTGTAAAGTAGCTGGAAACTTAATTCACTCCTCTATTTCACACATCCATACTATGGATAGAAAAACGAAACGCTTGTTGCTTCTTGTTGTTTCCTGTTCTGTATCTGGTGTCATTTTAGGCGGAACTTCTGGATGGGCAGAAAGCAGAATGTGCTTAAATGCTGATACAGTCACCAGCGAATGTCTGACCCAAAACCAGGTAGAGAGAACTATTCAAGGCATGAGTACAGGATTATTAGCCGGTGCTGGAGCCGCTTTGAGTGCAGCCTGGAACTTAAGACACAACGAATAAAATAGGGAACAGCAAACAGTAAACAACCTGATAAAAGATGACTGATAACTAAATAACTGATAACTATTAAAAGCGATAATTGTGATCGCCTATCCACATACTCGTCGGCACAGCATTACCTTGAGGATCTACTTTAACTTTGACCACTATTGGTGATCTCCGTCCATCTCTGTTTTGCTGTGTTTGCAACAGATCATTATTAATCTGCTGTCTTTGTTCTTCAGAAATGAAATAGTTTTCCAAACCGTAGTTAATCAACCCATCTTGATAACTCCCTTTTAAAGCCACCTGGTTATTGGGTAAATACATGGGTCGATTACTACTTATACGCACTGGTCTCCAAGCTGTAGGAACACTACGATTAAAATATTGTTGTTCTTGCAAAATCAAATACAAGATACTTCCTTGATTTATTTGTCCATTTCTCAGAGAATTTCGTCTTACCCAATCTCTCCAACCAGGTAATCTTCTCAAAGTCTCATTGCGGGAAATACTATAATTAAGCGACAAAGAAGAACCCTGCAAAAAATTATTAGAATATGCAGGTATAGTTTGCAAAATGACAGATTTACCAGTCACTTCCGTATACATCGCTTGGGTTGGAACTGCCAAAATTAATCCAATCTGTACCATCAAAGGAGCAATTAATCGCCAAATCGGTAACGGCTGATTAGCTTTCTGTTCAGTAGCTATTAAGTAATCCCGAAAAGTCAATTTTTCAGAAAACTCCTTCTCTGGAGTTAAGGTTTTTTCAGGTTCAGGCGAGTTATTTGTCATAATAAATAATTGGTGAATCTTCAGTTAACAGCAGCTATCAGTTATCAGTTATCAGTTGTCAGTTATCAATGACTAGTGACTAAGAGGATGTTTTAAAACGAGAGGATACGTGGGTATAATTTGTCATTCTTCCCTCCACTGCGTTCCGGTCAGAATCTCGATTTTTCATCAAGTTATAAGATACATGATTTCACTATCGCTACATACCCTGCGAGAAGCAAGCTACAGTATCAAACTTTAGATTTTTAAAATATCCTCTCATGACCAATGACTAATAAGATTTTCAACGCAGAGATTTAATATATCTGTTAATTCTAATTACATAACTTCCCTACTGTTTCCTCACCGAACTCCGTTCATGGAAGCGACGTTCAAACCAAAGACCCGCAGAAATCAGACCAGAACCGCACAATACAAACACTAGTGATCTAAACAATAAATCTGTATCGTACTCTAACACGCGGCTGATAATTTGCAGGATGAGTAATAGCATACCACACCAAAAAGAGAGTCTGTTACTTAACTTCAATCCTTCTTGCATCAATCCCCAAGCTAAAGTTGTCAACAGGACATTGAAAACAAAAATACCCAGTTCAGTAATGCGACCGATAGCTTGATGCCAAAAAGGTATGATAACAATAAAACTCAGAAAGATGGTAATGACGGTGATGGTAAAAAATACTTCTCTGCGCGTTGCATTACCTCGATGACGAAATAGAAATAACCATTGCAAAACTGCCAAACCGTTGATAATTCCCAAATCAATTATCGGCAGAGATTGAAATACATTCGAGAAATTGTTTGGTGAACTACCATAACCATAACTGAAAGATTGCCACTGCCAACGGAAAGATAACATATAAAATACTACACCAAAACATCCCAACGCTAAATTACGGGCTATGGGTTGAAACAACCTATAATTAATGGTGGGGAACAGCAAATCATCATAACTCCAGAATAATGCCCCTGGAAGTGCTAATGCAAAAGACGCTACCCAAGGTACTACATCAGAAAAAGTTAGCAATGGTAAGGGGTTGAGATTGTATTGCAAGGAAAGAGTAAAAGCAACCGCACCTAATACAAATATCACCCGTGAACGACAAATATAGGCTAAAGGTACAAACAGCAACCATGAAATTAAGGACATATGCCGCACTGCTAAACGCGCCCAATTCAAATCAATCGGAGAAGACCAAAACTCTCTTAATCCTATCCAATAGCCGATTTGTACAAGAACAATAGCCAAAACCCCCAAAAAATTGAGGGATAGACTATAAGCCATCACTAAAACACCAAAACCCCAGGCCAAAAACAACTCAGAAGCTGAACCGCTAATATTGAATATTTGCGCCATCAACATTAAAGTTGCCCCTAAAATAAAGGCGCTGAGAATTAGTAATCCTTCTCCTAGTAGGCGTTTACTACGTTGTTGTTTTTTATCTTCACCTTTAGCAAGTGTAGGTTCTCTCCAAGTCAAAAAACCAGTGATAGCAGTAGACAAAAACAAACTTATTAACAAGATAAACTTGACTTCTCTTGACCATGTTTGCCAATTTGCTGCTACAAAGATAATTACACCTAGAACTAAAAGCAAGCCACCTACAGCAATGGCTATTAGCCCAGAACTTTCCTTTGCAGCTGCTTCTATTTTGTTAAATTGATAACGGTCTGCAATCTGCTGGTATTGGGAAGGACTAATAAGTCCTTCATCCCGCCAACGTTGTGCTTCTTGGCGTAATTCCTGCGGAAAATTATTTAAGTTCATGACCTCTCCGGTGCAATGGGTTAATTTAACAAGTGCCAAAACACGGTTAGCTTCTAGCCATAGGCCGGAAGCCGTGCCGGACGCGCTTTAAAAACGCAATCTCAATGGTGGTCATTATATTTTTAGTATGCAGCCAAATACCTTGATTGCATTGTTCTGGTGTAACAGTTTCAACAGTGTTCTAATTAGCTAAAATTACCGAATTTTGAAATATGGAAAAGCCTTCAAAGTTATTACTTAAAGTTTCCCGTAGTTTATTTGAACATGCCGATGAACAAGGAGGCTTCATTGAAGCTTTAGTTAATCCTAAACCTTTTTCGCCTTGTATTTTGTGGTGTCTAGAAAAACCAGACATTATGCCATTTGCAGTAGAAATACCAACACCTTGGCAACCCAAATTTGTAGACCGTTTACATATTGGAGAAAAACCAGGTAAACATCCCTTGCATCAACAAGGACATTTTTATTGTTTGGATTTTTCATCTGTATTTGCTGCTTCTATTTTATTAACTATCAATCAACCAGTACCTTTATTATTTGATATGTGTGCCGCACCAGGGGGTAAAAGTATTTTTGCTTGGAAAGCATTAAAACCTGATTTACTGATCAGTAATGAAGTCATCGCCAAGCGGTTAGGAATGCTAATTTCCAATTTGAAACGTTGCCAAATTCAACCTACTGGTGTAGTAAATCGGGACTCTAGTATTTTTGCACAAATGTTATTACAAACTAGCAACTTAGTGGTAGTTGATGCACCTTGTACTGGTCAATCTTTATTAGCTAAAGGTGAAAAAGCACCGGGATGTTTTCATCATACTTCAATTAATAAAAGTGCGAATCGTCAAAAACGCATTATTGCTAACTCAACGCAATTAGTTGCACCACAAGGTTATTTAGCTTATATGACTTGTACTTATTCTCCAGAAGAAAATGAGCAGGTATGTGAATGGTTATTAGAGAAATTTCCCCAATTTCAAGCTGTGGAAGTTAGCCATTTATTAAGTTATCAATCGCATTTAACTACCATTCCTTGTTATCGGATGTTTCCACAAGATGGTTTAGGTGCTGGTGCGTTTACTGTTTTGTTTAAAAATATGGCTGAAGGGGAGAGTAAGAAGGTGAGTTTAGAAACTATAACTTCTATGTGTAAATACTATAGGTTCACAAAAACTGTATAAAGTATCAACTTGTCTGCAAAGTACAAAAAATAATGGTGGCTTATGCTGCGCTAACCCACACTAAAATTTGTGGTAATTTGTTTTTTTGTGTTCCCTTATGACTTTGACATGGGATCTTTAAGCGCCCGACGAGCTAATTTGACATAAGTTTTAACGGTGATATAAGGCATCTCTAAATCTTGCGCTATGACCTGCAACGATTCCCCCATTTCTCGCCGTGCTAAAATCGTAGCCCAGGTCGAAGCAATTTTGTCAGTACGTTCTCCCCCTGTACGTTTGCGTTGTGCTGTGAATATTGCTGTTAATTCATCAATGCGTTCTCCCAGCAGGTTTGTTAATACCCTAGAAGGTGTTGTTTGTTCTGGTTCTACCCAGTAGAAGCGAGTTTGTCCTAGTCCAAAGGTGGTTTTATGACCTGTTCCGCAGTAGGGAGCCAGTTGGACTAAAGCATAAAATAATTGGGTAAATTCAGTGTTAGCTAAAGCTGGTTTACTCAAACCACAGGACATTACCCCGGTGAATCCAGTTACTGAACCCCTTTTACCTGCTGCTACTTTCACTGACTCTAAGCGGTGCTGGTGGATGATGACATTTTCATCTATCCATTCTAGAAAGGCGTCTTGTTCTACAGGCGTTCCTGAAAAGTCATTCCAGCGTCGGAGGTAGCTGTGGAAAAGATTTATGGGAACTGGAAGGGGTAAATGATGACCTTTGCGACGAAAGCTAGTAGGGGAGACAAAGTTAAAACTGATATCAGAATATTTACTTATAAGTGAGTTTAGCAGTTGAGTGTAGGTAGTAGCTGGATGGGCAATATGCACCTGTTTGATTTGCAATGGTGCGTCTCTTAATTCTAGAGTCAGTGGTAATTGGGTTAACCATTGACTCAAGAACTGAACTACTGGTTGGGAAATGGCGTTAACGTGCCAGCGGTATGTTTGGTTTGCTTGTATTTGCAGTTGTTTCCCACTGGGAAGTAATTGACCTTCGAGGGCGGAAATGTTGAAGGGTTTTTCTGATTCACTATCATGGAGATAGGCCGAAAGCTTGGGATTTAATTGGCGTACTTGGTCGAGAAACCAAGCGTGAAGTCCAATGGTGTATTGGGAGTAAAGGGAAGTTGTGCTGGTTGCTTCTAGGTCAAAGACTAAACCAACTAATTCCGTATCATCTGCCCAGGATAGAGGGGTGTTTGCTTGGTTTTGGGTTTTGCGCCTGGTGGATGTAGCGGTTCTTGGCATTGTGGGATGCTACATAAATGATGTTGAATATTTTACTCGATTTCCGTCCCCTGACGGGGATTAGTGATTATGTTCAGTGAGCTTCGATGTCTCTTGCAGGGTATGTCAGATGTCCAATATCTGTTCATAACTAACCAATTTACAGCAGGAGTCAGGAGTCAGGGGTAAAACTCTCTTACTGTCTAGGTTTCAATTTAGATTCTCTACCTCATTGATCTGCAATCTGCTGTATAGGTCTGATGCACCTTACTAATATGCCAGTATGCCAGTTCCGTCAGTCCTTTTTATATTGAAAGATATTATCTAACTTTTATCCCCTTGCAGGGATTATTGGTTGAGAAACATCCTCCATGGTCATAAGCTATCATCTCGATATGGTTTCAGTCCCCTTACGGGGATTATTGATTGAGAAACCCCACCATCTAAAACCGAGTCTACGAACACACTCTAGACAGGATTTTGGGAGACCTCTCAAAAACCTCATTTCAAGCTATGACTTACGCCACGCTACCCTATCGGGTCATCTGCCAACTTAAACTAATAAAACGTTGAAACTATTCAATTATCATCTAGGTTATGGCGATTTGGCAGATCCATGGGGTTTTTCACCCCGCTCTAGGTCTACCAAAAATCATGCTTTTATTAGCGTAAAATTTGGTACGTTACCTGTCAAGAGCAATTAGGTTCAAAATAATCGAGCAACAATTTTGTATAGTTGGTAACTGAAGCGGAATTGATGGGTATAAGGATGGGTAATATAGACTAAAGCTGATGTTAACTCCTAGTTAATTCCATTTGAAGTAAGCATTCAGCTAATGCCTAACAGCAGGCTACGCGAACAGCCATCAGCAGTCCGGTATTTCAGGCTAAGGCCAAAAATACCTATTTGATAATTAACCCATTCCTCAAACATTCTGACTCGTAACTCGTGACTCCTGAATTCTGTTATTAATTTTTCTGGAACTCAACCTTCTTTCCCATCTCTCACTCCTCTATTCTCTTTGCTACGCAACGCTACCAAACACAGTAAGCGCAGCTATAACCGCAGGGCTTTACGAGACACTACGCGAACACTGTCACTTTCTTCCAGAATAGAATATCTTGGAATAGGCTGCTTCCAGTGCCATGTATGATGTAGTCATTGGTTGGAGATAAAAGCCGTGACTACTTACACAATCGAGTTTAAAGAAGGAATTTTACGGATTAATTTTGGCGAACCTACCCAAAATGACCAAATTGTTCAGGATACTACCCCACGTTTGGAAGAAATGGTGCAGTCGGGAGAATTCGCTGGGGGACAATTCTTGAGGATTAATGGGCCTATATCTATCCCTGTAGCTTTTGTGTCGGCACATAAATTAGCACATATTCACGGAGAGATCAGTTCTTTTAACAAGTGGGTAAATATGTGATTTCTATCACACACAACCTTGCTTATAAACTGAGATAATTAATTGATTGATATTTGATTGATCAAACAGATAGTTACAGCTCCTAATAAGTTCTATGGCAACGTATCACCTTAATCTAGAAAGCGATGTTTTGAAAGTTAGGTTTGGGAAACCTGCTAATGGCGACCAAGTAATTAAGGATGCAGTGGTACGTTTAGAGAAGATGGTCGCATTAGGTGAACTTTCTGGAGGAAAATCGTTAAAGATTTATGGGCCAGCATCTGTGGCAGTTAGTTATCTGATTGCAGATAAGATATCTCATTTTTATGGTACCCTCGCTATTTTTGACCCCAAGATTGGCAGACCAGGATACAAGACCTTCATCATAGAGGTTTCCCAAACTCCAGCATACAAGATAGGCGAACTGATTGAAACGGATGAACCACACGAGAATAAGCCCATTCTCAAGGTTGTACTTTGTGGTCACCTACAGTCTGGTAAATTATGTCTGCGTGAAGGTTTAAAGCAAGCTATCAGCACTATTGAAGGCCCACCCTATCCTGATGTGATTACGGCTTTTCCTGATGGTGAAGGCCCTTGGTTTTCTGATTCTGCAAGGCGTGATTCTAATTTAGCCAGACGACTGAAGGATGAGTATAAAGCCAAATTCACCGCTGAGTTTGCCCAAAAAGCAGCTGGTTGGGTGCGGTGTGCTAGTACACCACTCAATATTATTGATATAAGTCGGAAAATTACTGAAGAAAATCGGGTGATGGTGGGTGAAGCTACTCATGCTGTGATTTTAGCTGGGGATAGGGGCAAGGATGACGTTCTTCTCTGGGAAGATTTTTGGCGGGATTTGAATACACCTATCATTGCTAATCTTGATAGTGATTATCATGGTAAGGACGATAAAATTGTTACGAAGTCACCTTTGTTAACTGGTACTGTTCATTACCTAGCACGGGGTGAGGATGTTTCCTCTCGTCCGATGGTGCAGGTTTTGGCACGGGTTTTGGTGGGGTTAGTTTGAAGTGAGTTTAAAAATGGATAACATGAATTCTGTTAGTATTGCGATCGCCTGGTGTTTGGCTTGGGGTAATGAACGTCAACCCCAGTTTGATATTTCTGTTTTACAACAAATGCGGGAGGCTTTAAATCATGAGAATAATGAGCGAGAAGTACCGAAAAAAGTATCTTCTTTAGTCGATGCAGTGAGAGAGTTGGAAAAACTAGATAAGCCTGAAAATTTCCCCAAGACCTTAGATTCTTTAAGAGAATTAACTGAAAAGCACTGTATTTTGTGGAAATCTAAAATTGGTTTAGTTTATGGTGGTGCAACCAAGATTAAACAATATGTATTTGAAGAATCTAAACTTCCTGATATTCGTGGTGCTTCCGGACTTTTAGATAGAATCAACTTAATTGACTTACCTGCTTTCTTTAATGTAATTCCCAAGTCAGACCGTCACAACTATACTATCCAATGTGGTCAAACCAAAAAGTGGCTGAATGCAAGTTTCCCTAATGAACCTAATTTAACAGATGCTTTAATTCCCGAACTGATTATTTACTCAACTGGTGGGAATATCCTTGCCTTTTGCCCTGCTGCCTTTGTAGATGATTTAGCAAATGCTATAGAAAAACGTTATACAGAAGAGACTTTAACCGCTAATTCTTGTGCTGTTGGAGAAACTTTTAGAGTAATAGAAACTCGTTTAGGTTTACTCCAAGATAATATTGCAGAAACATTTTGGTTGGAAAAATATCAAAAAGAGTATCAAAATACTATTATTGAGGCATATTTCGGGAAAATTGATGATTTATCAAAAATTGAAAACACATTTAAAAAACATAAAAGTTTTAATGAATTGACTACAAAACTAGTAATTCGTTTTAATCAGCGTCGTAGTGGGAATGAAAGTGAAAATCGTCCTACTCGTCGTTATCCAGCAATGTTTGAAACACATCCTTATTTAAGAAGAGATGAAACAGGAAAGCGTTCTGCAATCGCTCATATAAATGAACTTACTGGTCAACCTTATCTATCTGAAACTTTAATCCGTAAAAGACGAGTAGGTGACAGAGCAAAAACTGGAATTTCTGAAACACCAGAATGGTATAAATACTATCAAGATACGGGACTCAAGTGGGAAGCTGGAATCATTGATAGTTGGCTTGATAAATTCGAGGATTTTCTGGTCCAAAATTCAGAACAGTATCAGGCATATTATGGAAATAACCACAATCAGAAAAAAGAAATTAAAATCCCCCAATCTTTAACACAATTAAGCAGAGTAAGCAATGGCTATGTTGCTTATATATATGCAGATGGTAATAATATGAGCGGTTTTATTCAAAATATCCGTACTCCCGAAGAGTATCAACAATTTAGTCAAGATATTGAAAATGCCACAAAATATGCTGTTTATCAAGCTTTAGCCTACAATCTCCAGCCTCGGAAAATCAAAGGTATTAGTGAACCACAATCGAAAATTAAAGATGGCGATTTAGTTCATCCATTTGAAATTATCACTATTGGGGGTGATGACATTTTATTAATAGTCCCTGCTGATAAAGCTTTACAAATTGCTAAAATGATTGGTGAACAATTTGAAAACATTCTTTTGGATGAAGTTCCAATCTCAGGAGTAGAAATTAAAGGCGAATACAAAGTACAAGAAAAATTACTTCATCCTAACAAGTTCCATCGTTTTTCTAAAACCATACCAGAACATTATCAATGTCAATTAAGTATGTCAACTGGCGTATTAATTACAGCTTATAACACCCCAATTTACTATGCAGAAGAATTGGTCACACAACTATTAAAATCTGCAAAGAAATATGCTAAAATATTAAAGTATACTGATTTTTTAACAAATAAACAAATCAGTTATTATGGGGGTACAGTTGATTTTTTCACCATGAAATCAGTAACCATGATTTCATCAAGTATTGGAGAACTTCGCAAACAGACTTTAACCTTTGATAAACTTAAACTTTATGCTGCACCCTATACCCTACCTGAATTAGATAAATTTTTAATATCTCTTCAAGCACTGCAGAAAGCTGAATTTCCAAAATCGCAACTTTATCAAATCCGTAGCTTCCTAGAACGAGGTAGACGAACTGCAAGTTTAAATTATTACTATTTTCGTAATCGACTTAATAAAGGACAAGATACACTTAAGGCAAACTTTGAAGATACATGGTGTACAGCTAAAACTAATAAAGGTAATATTGCACCTTGGATGTGGAATCTTGAAGAAGAAATATATGAAACTATCTGGCGAGAAATGGTAGATTTATTCCATTTAATCAAATTTTCTGATATCAAATCTCAACAAGCATCACAACAGGAAATTAACCCATGATACAACTTAAGAACTTATTAGAAAACAATGCTAATAGAAAGGTTGAACCTTACACAATTACTGCCATAATTGATTCAGCTTTATGTGTAGGTGTGGGAGGTTCTTCTGGCTCTTTAGCAGATAAACCCATTGTCCGCAACGCAGAAAATAATTTACTAATTCCTGGTTCACAAATTAAAGGACGAGTGCGCCATGAATGCGAAAAACTACTGCGGGGGTTAAAATGGGCAATTTCTGAATCTCCCAATGCAGAAAAAATGGTTATTCGTAGAGATAATGCACCTGCAAAATTTCAACGTAATGAATACGAAATACCTGGATATGAACACACATATCACTGTTTAATCAGTCAAGTCTTTGGTGATCCGATTTTACCTTCGCGGGTGATTTTTGATGATTTGATCTGTACAGAAGACCCAGAAAATTTACCAGAAATTATCCGTCCGGGTCTAACTATCAACCGTCGTCGTCGTACCGGAGAAGAAAAGAAACTTTATTTTTTAGAAACCTCACCTGCAAATGCAGAACTTAAATTTCAGGGACAGATACATATTCAACCAACTTTGACACCAGAACGACCAGATTATGCAAAGGTTTTAATTTTTGCAGGGTTGAAACAAATTTATGCTTTAGGTGGTAGTAAATCTGCTGGTTTAGGTTGGTTGCATTGGAAATTAGGTGAGTTAAATAATGAATTGATAAATATGAATTTAAAAGAAATTTGGCAGTTTTTAGCAAAAGGAGAGATGAAGTGAAACGAATTGAATTAGAAATTAAAGTCTTATCTCCTTTAGCAATTTCTCGAAAAAAACCGGGAGGTTCTGTCAGTGAATGTGAAGATTATATTCCTGGTAGTGTGATTCGTGGGGCGATTGCTAGTGAAATTTTAAAACAATCGGGTCAACAGTTTAGTGATTTAAGTCAAAATGGTGGTGATTTTCAGGCTTTGTTTTTAGGTGATGAACCAGCTATTTTTCAAAATGCTTATCCTAATATTCGCAAAACGAAAAAAGATAGTTTTAGAATTGAAGAAGAAGTAAAAATACTACCCACTACTGCTTTAAGTTCAAAGACAACTCCAGGTTTTAAAACATCCTCTAAAAAAGATGAGAAGTGTAATGGTGTTTTTGATACCCTTTTTGACCGTTTGTGTGCAGATTTCTATGGTTACGCATACGAACCCAATTGTCCCATTGATGGAGGTAGGGTAGATTCTCCAGGAATTACTTTCTATACTGTACTTGACGACAAATACTATAAACTCTCGTCGCAAAAACGTTTATTAACTAAGGTGGGAATAAATAGAAGACGTGCTACCTCAGAAGAGGGAATTTCATATAGTATTGAAGTTCTAAACGAATCAGAATTAGGGGGTAAAAATCCAAAGCCTGTAAGTTATAGATCATCTATTATTGTTCCAGATAATTTATCAAATTTACTCTGGGAATTCATTGATAATAATTCCCTGAATTTCCGTTTAGGAGGTTCAACTTCACGCGGGTTAGGAAAAGTTAAGATTAAATCTATAATTGTAGGAATTGGAGATAAAACCACCAAAGCAATTAAAAAAAAAATTCAGGTATTTACTCATAAACTTGATACTCGGTGGAAAGATAAGTGGTCAGTTTTTGGTAAACCACGTCAAAACTTATCGGAGAACCGTAATTATTTCACTTTAGATTTACAAGCAGATGCAATTTTAACTGAAAGATGGCAACGTACAACTGTTATTTCTCCACAAATGTTAAAACAATTTACAAATGTTGATGATGAATCATTAAAACTGGAAGCAGCTTATAGTAGTTATGAATATCGTTCTGGTTGGAATTCTGCTTGGGGATTAATGAAAGATGTGGAGTTAGTAACTAATAAAGGTTCTGTTTACTTATTTAGTACCTCTCAACCAAAGAAATGGTATGCAGCTTTAGCTAAGCTAGAGTTAAAAGGAATTGGAGAAAGAACTTATGAAGGTTTCGGTCAAGTTGAAGTTTGTAATAATTTTCATTTAGTCATGAGAGAGGAATTGGTTTAATATGCGAGATAATTTAGATTCATTTTCGAGACAACAACTAGAGTTTAGAATTCAAAAAGCAATGGGAGAACAAATAGATGATATTATTGACAGAATCAATACAATAGCTGAAAAATTTTCTATTGGTAATGAAGATAAAAAGTCTCCTTTTAGAAATGTTTTGTCTAATGCAGTTAGTCCTAGTGCTTCGATTGCAAGTATTAAACTTTTCATCCAATGTCAGATTGGTAAAAGTGGAGCAAGTCCCATTTGGAGTAAGAGAATTGGTAATGAACTTTTTGCTACAGCACTTGTTCTTCAAATTGAGCAATTGATAGAAGATGCAAACACTATTGTTAAATATATTAGAAAATCCATCCCTAAGAATAATCCCTTAAATAACTATGTTGATAATGCGAATAATCAGAAAGAGCTTACAAAAGAAATCCATCTTAAGCTCGTACAGCTATACTTAGGCTATCTTGCTAGAAAACATACTGCTTTAGTTGGAGAAGGAAAGTTTAAGTAAAATTCTTAAACTTAATAGGCCACACCAAACCAAGGAGTAAATATGCATCGTCTTGTAATTTTTACCGTAGGAACTAGTTTGCTAACTAATGAAATAGAAGATGAAGATCCTAAGAAATGGATTTTAGATTTGAATGAAACAGCTAACTGGACTCAAGCAGAAATTGAAAAAACTTCAGATTCTTCTCATATTTTTTCCCAAATTATTATGCCTTTGGCAAATAGACTGGAGAAGAAGTTAAATAATAGTGATATGGTAGGAATACCAGAAATGAGTGCTGATTTGAATGGCATTTATGGATTATATTATGGATTATATGATGAGCAATTCAGTAAAGGCAATCAAGATATGCATTTTTTAATTGCTACTGACACTCCACAGGGACAAGTCACAGCAAAAATAGTGAATAATTTCCTTTAGAATCAACGAATTCCTGTTGATATCTTTATACCAGAAGGATAAGGAGTTGACCATTTTTATGTAGGAAAACAGTTTAGAGTCAGTTGCAAAGTGGCTAAGGGAGTTTTGATACTACGACATTATGGACCTCACAAATATATACAGGGTAAAGAAACAACATAATTAAATTATAAAACTATGTTTGACATATTCAAAAATCGCCTAGAAATCACAGGAATACTAACAACAATCACCGCATTAAGAATTAGTGCACGATGTTCCACTGAACCTATTGGAAGAGATTTACCCGTCATCAAAGATGCATTAGGACAACCATTAATACCAGGTTCTAGCTTCAAAGGAGCATTAAGATCCCGTCTTGAAAGTTTCCTGAGAGGAATTGATGATAAATTCGCAGCTAACCCAGCAATAGAAAGTGAATGGTCAATTACTAAGGACCGTATGAATGGAGAAAATGGTATTAAAAAAGAGGTTGATAAAGAACTAGAAGGATATCCAGAAGAAGAACGTGCTGCAAAAGAAGATCAGTTACTCACAGATAAAATTATTAATGAAACAGATTTAACCTCTCGTCTATTTGGTTCACCTTGGATAGCAAGTAAATTCCAAGTACGCGATTTAATCGTACTACCTGACACCTGGTTTGGACAATATCAAGAACGAGACGGAGTATCAATTGACAGAGACACCGAAACCGCAGTAGATGGTCAACTCTACGACTTCCAAGTAGTACCAGCAGGGACACAATTTGAGTTCCGTGCAGTGGTAGAAAATGCTGAAGATTGGGAATTAGGACTACTAATGATTGCTTTACATCAATTTAAAATAGAACAAATTGCCCTGGGTGGTGGACGTTCTCGCGGTTTAGGAGTGGTTAAACTAGAGATAGACAAAATGCGCTGGGTTGATGTTGAAGATAACCCTCAATTTCTCTTGCAGTATCTTCAAAAATTAGTTATGGCAGATGAAACTGCTTATGAAGATGCGGCAGAATATAAAGATGAATGGGTAAATCAATTAATTGACTATTTAAACAAGCAAATCCCTCAAAAAGCTACAAACCAAACTACACCTTAATTCTTCCGTAGGGTGAGTTATAGCGGAGCCAAACGCACCATTATCTCCGTGCGTTACGGCAAAAATAAAAATTTTCGCTATTTTTAGTAACTTTCTGTCGTAACACACTCTACCACCTAAAACAGTATCTTGAGGAAGTAAAGAATGGCTTTCAGTAATTACAAAACCATCTGTGAAGTCCTCAAAGCATTTCAAGTTATTTATACAGAAGCCAATTTCATCAGCGAAATTACCTTTACTATTTCTGACTATTTCCGCGAAGACTTGGAACTAATGATTCGGCATGCTGTTGTTGATAACTCAGAATTTGTTATCTGTGAAAATCTTATTTATCGCGTTCTCAAATAAGTTTGGAAAACCTACCACCAACATTTTGTTTTATCTAGTCATGAATACTTAAACTATGATGAAAAATTATCAGGATTCCCTGAATATATTCAGGCTAAACGTTCCCCTTTAGGTAAAGTTATTTTTGACAAACTAACTTTATCTTACTTCAAGCTAAACAAGATCACTTTGAAGCAGGTTGGGCGCAATGTTTAGCAGAAATGATTGCTGCTCAAAGATTAAATGGAGAATATCAAATAATTATTTTTGGTATTGTTTCTAATGGTGCTCGTTAGCAATTTGGAAAACTAGAACGTGAAATCTTTACCAGACATAGCACTTATTACACAATCCAAGAACTAGATAAGTTATTTGCCGCTGTAAATGTTGTATTTCAATAATCTAAATTACAGCTAAATAATTTAGTGTTAACTACTACTTAACGTTACCTGAGCAAAATAACATCATGCACAAAAAACTTGTCAATTATTGCACTATAGATTTAAGCATCATTCCCGATGGACCTATACTAATTAAATCAGGAAGAGAAGGAGCAGATCCCACAAACCCTGATATGGAATTTGTCAGAACATTTTATAAGGATGGATGGTCAATTTATTTACCAGGAAGCAGTTTAAAAGGTGCAATTCGCGCTCATGCTGAACGTATAGTTAGAACAGTAGGAAGTGAACAACGTCCACCAGACAATACTCAACAAATTTGGGCTAGTCATCTCTTAGATGAAAAGAATCAAAATAATAACCCGAACTTTTATTTAGAAAAGTGGAAAAATACCGAAAAAAAGAAGAAGCTAGAAGATAGACATCCTAATCCTGGCGCAGAATTATATAGACAATCCTGTTTTGTTTCTCAAATTTTTGGTAATACTGCTATTGCTAGTCGCATTCGTTTTGAAGATGCACATCCAGTAGATATCAAACAGTTGAGACTAGAAGAACGTAATGGAGTAGCAATAGATAGAATATTTGGGTCTGTTGCTGTTGGACCATTTAATTATCAAGTCTGTACTGCAGGAGAATTTAAAACTAAAATACATCTTAAAAACTTCACCCTTGCACAGTTAGGTTTAATAGGTTTAGTATTGCGAGACTTAAATGATGGTTGGTTTGGTTTAGGCTTTGCTAAATCTCGTGGTTTAGGTACTGTTAAAGTTAAATATGATAGCGCAATTGTCCAGTATCCCGGATGTCAATTTGACTCGGAAACCAGAAAGATTCGTCAAATAGGAAGTTCACAGGAATGGGACTCTAATTATTTATTGGGTGCAGGAGAATTTCTAACCAAAGAAGAAGCCCAAAAATATGGATTTCCTCAATCAGATAAACAATATTCTGAAGGGTTTGCCCAGTCACTGGACTTAGGAATTGGTGTAAAACTTACATGGGGAAATAACACTAGTTCTGGTGTCGAAGATTTATTTGCACGCGCTGTTAATGTTTGGGGTGAGGTTTTAAAAGCATGACTCAAGAACTAACACCAGGGTATGTATATCATGGAACATTAGTGTCATCTGAAGATGTCAACACTTTAATTATGGAAGTTTCCAACTCTCAAAGTTATTATTTTTTACGTTACTCTCATGCTGTGAGTGGAATTTGTCAGCAATTACCTTCTGAGAGAGGAGAAATAGAAGGACAGGTTTTTAATTTCCTCTGTGAAATGCGATGGAAAAAACATAAGTCCGGTTATGAAGTGTTAGTCCTTAGTAAACAGGAATTTAAATTAGAAGGGTTTGAAAAATTAGCAGGTAACTGGGAAATTTGTGATATAAATGCCTTTTGGCACAACCCAGAAGAAACAAGATTTCCTAAAGGTTTTGTTTTTAAAGGTGAAAATGATAAACCTATCAATCCCAAAGAAATAAAAATTAAGCAAAGATATTTCCAAGATGCTGATACAGCAACCATTCATTTTATTGCTTTAACGGTTAAATCAAATGACTAATATACCAAAACCTAAACCACGAAAACCAGTACCTTCTCAACCTCCATTCCATGATGATTATACTGTAAAGAGCACACCAAAACCATATCAATTCGTTTCTTTTCCACAAGAAAGACCACGTTTACAACATCCTGCTGGACATGATAAATTTGATAAAAATCGTCTGCATGGAACCTTATTTTTAAATCTGATAGTTAAAACCTCACTTCATGTTTCTACTGGTATAGCTGTTCCTGGTAATGATATTGCAACTCGTGTACCTTTAATTAAGACAATGGTACAGGGAGTTGATAAACATTTGACAATTCAAGGAAGTTCTCTTAAAGGCTGCATTCGTTCAGTTTATGAGGCAATTACAAATAGTACCCTTGCAGTAGTTACATCAAAATGTGGAGATAAAATACCCAGTGAAAGATTACCATGTAGAAATAAACAAGAATTATGTCCTGCTAGTCAAGTATTTGGTGCTTTAAATTGGCAAGGATTAATTAAATTTAATGATGCTAAATGCGAAAATATGGGGTTTAATATAGGGTTTATGCCATCGTTGTATCGTCCCCGGCCTGAACCCGGAAGCGCGTATTTTAACACCAGAGAAAAAGTTGCTGGACGTAAGTTCTATTATCATACAGTTCGCGCTATTGAAAAAGGTCAAAGTCAAGGAATTCCAGTTCAACAAGCTGCTAGAGAATACACTTTTACAACTCAATTGCAATTTAAAAACCTGACATCTGAAGAATTAGGAACATTATTTATTGTTCTGGGACAAGATGCTAATTATCCCATAGCTTTAAAAATTGGTGGTGGTAAACCCATTGGGATGGGAACAATGACTGTAGAACTTACCCAAACTAAGATTTTACAAGATTTCGACGATTTGCGATCACACTACTCTAACTATACCCCTAATAACAATCATCTTCTCACAGGAGAAGCACTGCAAAAATTTATTCAAACCCAAATCAAAACTGCATATTCCCGACTCGTGCAACTTCCCCAACTCCAACAACTTGCTGAAGTTTTACGTTACCCCACCGACCGTGAACCACCAGAAGGAATGTATTAATGTTAACTAGAGAATCTTTGACAGACACTGAATCTCAACTTGCACATAATTTAGCCATAACTTTAGTTAAACAAGAAACTGATGTTAACGAAGTAGGAAAGGTAATTGCATATCTGCGTAGTATCGTTAACGAACCAGATGCAGGACTGCGATTTTTTAGTTACTTGAAAACTCTTGTTACTCATGGTAGGCAAATTGGACACAGTGGACGCACTGCAGGTTACTACCGCAGTATAGAACGTGCCTGTAATCAATATCTGCAAAACCAACAAACAAACGCCCAGACTATGTTAAAAATTTTAGGCTGGGCTATGCGTTTGATGCGCTATTACAAGGTTATTCCTATTTAGGTAATGATCGCTGGTATGAAGGAAATGTACCCAATTCCTATTGAAACATAAAAATTAGTTGAAGAACTGCTTGAAGAAATAGAAGAGGTAGTATGAGTTATAGCAATAGCTATAAATTTCCCTGATATTCATTGGATTTATTTTCAAATTAAGTGGGAAGATGATAACGAATTATCAGATAAAACCTGGGAAAAAGTTCAGGATATTGAAATTGAAGGTGAATGGAAATTAATAGATGATTCTGCTGAAGAATGGTATTGTCGTCCTCAGATACTAGAGAGATGTTTTTTATTTAAAGATGTGGTGATAGCTGATTCTGATAAAAGAACATAAAACAGTTAAGATAGGGGCAATTTGATTAATGTTAGCAAACAATTTCCCAACTAGATTATCGTGAAAGTATAAATCTCTGCCATTTTACAAGCATGACTCTAACTAAAAACAGAATTACCTTTGATTAATTCCTTAACTATGACTTTCGCGAAGAAGGTCGTTATAAACTTGTCAATGGAGAAATTCTGCCTATACAAGCAACGATAAAACATGATAATCTAACAGATTCTCTCACCAGAAATTATATCGAGACGTTGAACGTCCGAATCTCAATTACAGGGTATCGGGAAGAATAGCAATTAGAACTTTAACAGCAAGTGGTAAAGAACAAGGTCGTGTTCCTAATGTCAGCGTTGTAGATAACAACCTCTGGGATGCTAAGGTATCTGCTTACACAGCTTTCGTTAAACCATTACAATTAGCAGTAGAAATAGTCTCCACAAATTTAGTTATCAAATTGGTGGTCGAGGACAAAAATTAACTGATTTATTAGATATAGTTGCCAAACTAGTCGATTTAAGTGTTCCTAATACTGAATTTTACTTGACTATCTTTTAAAAAGACGGCACACACAAAACCACAAAGTGGCCTATTGCTGATTCTAAACGCAAAACTGCCTACTGGCTGCTAAGAGCATGTTCTGTAGAGTTACTTTACCAGGAAATTTATTAGTCTTGGCAAGATTCAATTCAAGTCTTATTTAAGACTGAATGTTTAGAAATTCAACTACATCTAGACCATTTACAAACTATTACCCAATCTCAAAATCGCGAACAATCTCTATCAAAATTTACGGTAAGCGGATATTACACCCTTAATCCGCTTGGTAAACATTAGTTATCCTTGGCAATCTAGTCAAGACCAATTACAGAAACGATTGTGGAGTTTTAACTTTTTTATTCGCTTACTTTTGAATCGTTTATTGCCGTTTTTATTTAGTCCCCATTCCTTCTTATTAATTCAGAATCAGGAACTAAGTAGGTGGGCGGAAGAATTTATAACTATCTCATGGCGAATGCAGGAAAGGGGAATCAATCAATCCCAGGAGTTTCCAGTAATTTACATCTTGTTACATACTTGTGTTTATTTGTGTTTACTTACTTATCTTATTCAGAAATTCTCGCTAAAAGTTAAAGAACTACTCAAGTTTTAGCCATGCTAGGAGGTTTGGTAATATTTATTTTAATTATGAGTCTTAGCGGTTATTTTAAAAGTGGTTGACTGTGGTTTTAGGCACTTATTGATCCCCCCCCTGTTCAGTTAAGGAAAGTTATCTGTTTAGAGGGGGTTAGAAAAGTTTTGGGTCGTGATTTTAGGCACTTGCTGATCCGCTGGGGGAACTAGAGTCAAAGTGCCCCACTCTGTGATATGCTTTGCATAGCTTGCTTCTGTCTTGCTGAAAGCATATCACAGAGAAAAGAAGGTATCGCTTAGTAGAAGTTCAGAAAGATTTTTAGATTATGCTGTATACCATTCTTGAGTCAACTTATCTGCATCAGATATAAGATTCTCAGTTGCTAGAGTTCCATCCATATTCCAGATTTTGTCTGCACTGGTTTCTTGGTCTCTCCAGTAGACATCGGTTTTACCATCGCCGTTGAAATCACCAAGAGATGCTCTCAAACCGACGCTATTGCTGGGTAAAAACGCTTCTGAACTAACGTTTGTACCATCCATCAACCAAGCAGTATTTTCTCCAGTTGTAGCATTGTGCCAGAAAATATCTGTCTTACCATCACTGTTGAAATCACCAATTTTAGCATTCCAATCTGAGAAAAGTGTGTTAACGGTATCTTCAGTAACGAAAACGCCGTTCATTGTCCAAATTTTGTTTTCACCGCTTGCGGTGTTACGCCACAAAATATCTGTTTTGTAGTCACCGTTGAAATCACCAAGGGTAGTAGTCCAGGACGCATCCTGTGATTGTAAATCATACTTGGTGGCTTCGCTACCATCCATGAACCAAGCGGTATTTTCACCGGTTGTATTATTGCGCCAAAAAATGTCACTCTTGCCATTGCCGTCGAAATCAACGATGGTTGCAGTTAAGGCTAGATCTGTGGTTTCGAGAACAGTTGCACTAGTTACGGTTGTACCATCCATCTGCCAAATGGCGTTCTGACCTGTTTGTCCATTATGCCAGAAAATATCAGTTTTGCGATCACCATTAAAATCGCCAATATTAGCAGTCCAACCTGGATCAACTCTATCTAAAGTTAAGTAAGTAGCAACCTTGGTGCCATCCATTAACACAACTACATTCTCGCCAGTTTGTTCGTTGCGTAGCAAGAAGTCGGTTTTATTATCACTGTTGAAATCAGCAGTTTTATAAGACCAGGTATTTAAGTCATATTGACCTAAAGAAGCCTGTTCAATAATTTGTGTCCCGTTCATCAGGCGAACTAAAATTTCACCTGTTTGTACATTTACCCACATTTTATCTGTTTTACCATCACCATTGAAATCAGGAACAATAGCAGCACTAGTTAAATAAGGATTAGGATTGGGATTGGAACTACCAACATATGGCAATGTTGGTAAGGAATCAGTTGGCATTTCTGGAAATAGTGATTCATCATCTTTTACTGTGACAGCAGAACTTCTATTAGTAGTTGAAGTATTAAGAGATGTTGTCAAAACTTCTGTTCTTTCTAGGGATTCTTTCGCCCAACTACTTGTATCTAAAGATAAGGCTGATTTATTCTCAAACATGGCGTGTTTTTATGTGTAATTAATATAAAGTCTTAGTTGAATTAAAATCAAGATTCTGTAAATGACGAACATTTACTTAAATAATTTCGCATAGATGTCAGGACTTTTGAAAATCTTTTCATGTTTGAGAATACTTCTTATTCTCAATATAAATAATATATAAGCAATCCAAAAAACTTTCGTTTCTTACTTATTAATGTCACGATTTATGTATCAAATCCTATTTTGTTGACAATCTCGTTTCTTAGGAGACGGGAACTTCTGATTCAGATAAATTAAAAATTGGCTAAAATAATTAGGATTAGCAATTACAAACACACATACCTGTGTAGTTTTGCTATTCTTTAAAAGAAGACTATACTTTCAGCAATAAATCAGCTATGCAAACAGAATATTGTCAACGTCGTGAACAGTTAATGGCAAGAATTGGTAATGGTACAGCGATTTTCCCCAGTGCCCCCACAGCAGTAATGCACAACGATGTTGAGTATGTTTACCGTCAAGATAGTGATTTCTTTTACTTAACAGGTTTTAATGAAGCCCAAGCTGTTGCTGTACTAGCACCTCATCACGAAGAACATCGGTTTATTTTGTTTGTTCAACCCAAGGATCGGGAAAAGGAAGTTTGGAGTGGTTATCGTTGTGGAGTAGATGCAGCGAAGGAGATTTATGGTGCAGATGAAGCTTATCCCATTGCAGAGTTAGATGAAAAATTACCACAATATTTGGAACAAGCTGATCGCATTTATTATCATCTGGGACGCGATCGCAATTTTAATGCTACTATTCTTAAACATTATCAAAGCTTACTACATACCTATCCCAAACGAGGAACAGGACCCATTGCCATAGAAGATACCAGCACTATTTTACATAGCTTAAGACTACATAAAAGCAAAACCGAATTAGACTTAATGCGACAAGCAGCCGACATTGCAGTAGAAGCACACAACCACGCCTTACAAATTACCGCACCGGGACGTTATGAATATGAAATACAAGCAGAAATAGAACATATTTTCCGTCTGCGGGGTGGAATGGGTCCAGCTTATCCTTCCATTGTTGCAGCTGGGACAAATGCTTGCGTACTGCACTACATTGAAAATAATTGCCAGATGCAAGAAAATGAATTACTGCTAATTGATGCTGGTTGCGCTTATGGTTATTACAACTCCGACATTACCCGCACATTTCCCATTGGAGGTAAATTTACACCAGAACAAAAAGCCCTATATGAAATAGTATTAGAAGCACAAAAACAAGCCACACAACAAGTCCAACCAGGAAACCCCTTCACGGCACCTCATAATACCGCAGTCCGTATCCTCACAGAAGGTTTAGTAGAACTCGGTTTACTCAAAGGGGAAATTGACAAATTAATAGAAGAAGAAAAATATAAACCATTTTATATGCACCGCACCAGTCATTGGTTAGGGTTAGATATTCATGATGTCGGTGTTTATCAATATGGACAAAACCCACAACTTTTACAACCAGGTCAAGTGCTGACAATAGAACCAGGTCTTTATATTGTTCCCGACACCAAACCCGCAGAAGACCAACCAGACATTGACCCCCGCTGGGTAGGTATTGGGATTAGAATTGAAGATGATGTCTTAGTTACCGCAGATGGACATGAAGTATTAACTGCGGGAGTTCCTACAGAAGTAAAAGACGTAGAGAGATAAACAAAATTGGGGGGGTTGAAGAACAACCCTCCACAAATTCTACTTCTGGCAATTTACCCGATCTATATCTAGTTACACCCTGGCCATCAGTTTCAAAAATAACTCTATAATTCTGGTTAGCTTTATCTTTGGGGATTAAAGTTAAATAATGTCCATTTTTTACAAATCCATGAGGAGTAACTTTAATTTGTCCTGGATAAAGAGACTTAATTCGCGCTTCAGTATCACCAATTTTTGCACCAGAAGTAGTAAATTTTGGGTTATCTATCCCACCTTCCGCACCCTAACTGTCACACATCAAAAAAAGCTGGTAAAGTAGTACACAGGAACTAAAGCTCCTTCAAGGAAGAAAAGGCTTAATAAAAATAAGTCCTATTAAGATGGTAATAGAGTGAGACAATAAAGTTTTGTAAAGAAGATAAAAGAAAAGAAAATTTAATGATTTAAAAATTAAATTAGAACAGAAGAAGAAATGATTTAACCCACATTCCGCACCCTAAACTGCCACAGAGAGAAATTACGGAGAGAAAAAATCCAAGGGAGCATAAAGACAAACATATACAGTGAAAAAAGGCATTAGAGAAACAGTAAAGCACCAAAAATACCATCAAAAGCTATTCTCAATAAGGAGCAATAAGAAAGAACACCGCCCAGAGGAGTCAACAGATAAATGAAGATATTCAAGAGATCAATCATAACTTAGACTAATAGATTGAAGTAAAAAAAGAAACTATGGACATAGTAAAATAGAGCTATAAATCAGAGAGATTAGGTTATTGTCTCATAGAAATTAAATTAATAGAGAGAAAAATTAGGTAACCAATTGATAGTAGGGAAAACAATGATATGGTAAAAGATTCACAATGAAATCTCTCTCTTGAGTCCAGTAACAGATGTGTTTTTCTTGGTTAAGTGTAACTAAATGAATAGACTGAAAGCATGGAAAAATCCAGCGTAAAGTGGGGCGGTCAGTTGGTTTGCCCAATTGATTTTTTACTGTTGATTTAGACTCTCTCAAAGGGGTTATAATTTGTCGTTGCCCTAAAGTATAAACCAGCAGACATAAACCCATCACCATTCCCAGGGACTCTATTCTCTCTGGACTTTTTAGGAAAATACTGTCTGCAAAAAATAATGGGTCTTTGAGAAAAGCAAACCCTCTCTCGCAAGACTGTTGAGCTTTATATTCACTCAAGATGGAGTCATGGGTAAGTTCATTTGAATCCAAAAGGTTTGTAGCAATAATAAAAGGCCATGCCCTCAGAAATTCTGTATTAATTTTACTTTCATTCTGGGAGACTGTAGCTGATATTTCAGAGGATATCTCTCCTGAACTATCTTTTTTCTTAGATTTGATTTGAGTAACTTTACTCTGGTTAATTTGGTGATATTTGAATTGTTTGAATAGTTTAGATAACCCCTTGATAGCATCACCTTCACAAGCAAATTTTTCTGGTGATAACTTTTTGAAATCTTGCACAGCTTTTGATTGTGCCTTGGTAATTTTTTGTGAGAGTTTACCCAGGTCTGATTCTCTTCTTTCTTGACTTTGCACTACTAACCATCTTTGTTCTATTCCTGGATAATTTACTGTTTTTTAAGCTAGTTTATATCCGGGTAAGTTACTATCAACAAATTCTGTTTCTGGTAATGTTGATATTAATGATTGTGCTGATTTTACGCTTAATGGCACTGGACATAACCAGGTTAAATCTGACATCATTCATCATTTTTAGATTTGATTCTGTATATAAGGCCCAGTCTGCTACTATGAGACTGTTAACTTTTAACTGTTTTTGGTACTCTACTGCTATTTTACCAAAGCATGATGAATCTGCTTGGTTTCCCGATGCTAGTTTTAAAAATATATATTGGTATGTCTCCATCTCCTGAACATATCATTTCTATGATGAACTGTTTTAACTCCGGTCTATGGTCACCAGAATAACCGTAGGTGATAGTTATTTCCTTTGGTGATTTTACTGCTAATTCTTCTATTTCTTGATTATTTCCTACTTTTCGACTCTCAAATATTACTTCTGGTAAGCTGGTATTATATTGCCCATATATGTACATTTATGATGAGTCTAGATGCCCTGCTCATAGGGATACTCCAAGTGTTTGGGCTGCTTTTAAGGCGACAAGAAAAAATATTCTATCCAATCCTTTTATAAAAAGTTTATCCATGACTCTCCCCAGTTTATCGTCCTTGAGATATTCTGGTGTTACTCCTGCTCCTATTAGATACTCACAGGGGATTGTTTCAAAATCTTGGAGAAACATATATAAGGGTTTTTATACAAATCCTAACCCGTTGATTATCATGGGTTTTACTACATGACCCGGACTTACTTTCTCTCCAATTTCAAGGATTATTTCTACTACTCCTATGGGGTCTATTATTCCCGCTACGATGCCTAAATGGTATAGGTTTTGAATCTCCATTTTTTGAAGCTTTGATTTCACAACAGAATTATCCACAACTCCTGTTGTGATTAAATCATTTATTCTTCTGTTCTAATTTAATTTTTAAATCATTAAATTTTCTTTTCTTTTATCTTCTTTACAAAACTTTATTCTCTCACTCTATTCCCATTTTAATCATACTTGTTCTTATTAAGCCTTTTCTTCCCTGCAGGAGCTTTAGTTATTGTGTACTACTATCTGTGACAGTTAGGGTGCCGAAGGTGGGATATAATGCGCCCCGCTGGGAATATTAAATGCAGCTGTATCTGAAATATACAAGAGGCTTTCATCAGGACTACACGCCACTCGGTTAGGATGCACCATATCTGTCACTACAGGATAAATCTCACCTGTTGGTGGTTCAAAGCGATACACGTAACTTCTGGCTTGTTCTTGTTCGCCACCATACCCTTGATTTAGCTCGGTAATTCCGGATCGGTAAACCAAGTTCTGCCGTCGCTTTTGACAACCAAATCATTGGGGCTATTGAGGCGTTTACCTTGGTAGTGATCGGCTAAAACCTTCCACTCTCAAT
>ERZ1034377.74-NODE-74-length-31419-cov-73.608736_pt1 | contig 31419 bp, 30 predicted proteins | sample MGYA00520584_ERZ1034377 | MGnify/ENA primary metagenome ERZ1034377 (study PRJEB33736, sample SAMEA104288464) | Azolla filiculoides | biome: Urban; feature: water surface; material: ditch water | place: Netherlands | collected 2014 ... | reverse complement strand
CCAATCACCAATCACCAATCACCAATCACCAATCACCAATCACCAATCACCAATCACCAATCACCAATCACCAATTAAAAATTATGGAAGTAATACCAGCAATTGATTTATTAGAAGGTCGTTGTGTACGACTATACAAAGGCGACTACGGACAATCGCAAGTATTCAGCGAACACCCTGTGGAAGTTGCGAAAATGTGGGCAGACCAAGGTGCAACGAGATTACACTTAGTTGATTTAGATGGTGCTAAAGCAGGTAAAATCGTTAACCTAGTAGCAATTGAAGCTATCAGTAATGCTATTTCAGTACCAATTGAAGTAGGTGGAGGATTGCGCGATCGCTCTAGTGTACAACAATTATTTAATCTCGGTGTACAATGGTCAATCCTGGGAACAGTCGCTGTAGAACAACGCCAGCTAGTCCAAGAACTTTGTCAAGAATTTCCCCAACAGATTATCATCGGTATAGATGCCCGTAAAGGACTAGTAGCAACTCGCGGTTGGTTAGAAACCTCAACAGTTTTAGCTACCCAACTCGCTACCCAAATGCAAGAATTAGGTGCAGCAGCCATCATTTACACTGACATCAACCGTGATGGTACCCTAGAAGGCCCCAACTTAGACGCATTACGAGAACTCGCTGCAGCAATTTCCATACCTGTCATCGCTTCTGGTGGTGTTAGTTCTGTCACCGACTTGTTGAGTTTATTAGCCCTAGAACCCCAAGGTGTCACAGGTGTAATAGTTGGTAAAGCCTTGTATACAGGGGATATTGATCTGAAAGAAGCATTACGTGCGATCGGATCAGGACGCATTCAAGATATTCCACCCAATCTAAATCTTTCTAGCTTCGCTTGATTTAGTCTCATCAGTAATATATCATAGACTTCTAGAATGATTTATCTCCCTAGTGTAGGTAAAATAGTTAATAACTTTACAGATAAATCTAATGTCTAACCAGAAAGTCAACTCCAATCAAAATTCCCAAAAAGCACAAATAAACAAAACTGCTAAAAGCAAAAGACCACAACCACCCAACGGACTAGGAAAACCAAAGACAGAATAAATCAATTGAAAATTCAAAATAGTGCCTCCGGCAGCCTACCGCCAACAAAATTCAAAATAAATGTAGAGTCGCAAGTATAATCACATCTCTACATTTGTTTTAATAATGGGATGTTCCCCCTACTTTATTTATTCTTTACCTGACTCTTAGCCTGTTCTAAAGCTATTTCCTTAATAGCCTGATAAGAATTGAGATTAGAAGTTCCTTCAATGGCTTTAATAGCCAAATCTTGAACTTGTTTTAATGCCGATTCTAATTGTTATGATAGATTTTGTAATCGTGTTTCCTGATTAGTAATAGTTAGTTCTAAAGATTGCAACCTTTCTTCATAAAAACGCTTTTTTCCTTCCACTTCTTTTTCTTTAGCATACAAATCAGCCTTAACCTTAGCCTGATAACTGGCAATACCTTTACCTTCTTCCGTAGCTTTTTTAATAGCTGCTTCTTTCTCTTTGGGAAAAGCTTCTACCTTAGTCTTCAATTCTTCAAATTGTTTTTCCCGCTCAGAAATAGCTTTTTCTCTTACAGTCCATTGTTTTTGCGTTTCTTGTTGCAATTCTCTGAATTCTTTATATATATAAAAACTTCTCCTGTTGTGCATATTCATCACTGGCTAATTTTCGCTGGAGTTCTAAATCATATTTATACTCGGCTGTATCCCGTTGTCTAGTCCTATTCAGATTATCATTGCGTTCTTTAATTATCCGTTGCTGTTCTTCCTGTTCCTTTGTCGAAGTATTCTTAAGTTCTAATATTTCTTGCGATAAAACTTCATAACGTTCGTTATACTCTTCGTGATAAGCCTTTTCATTATTATCGTAAGACTCTAAGACTCAATGAGAGTATCTAAAATATCTTCAGATATCTCTAAATTATGCAGTTGCACTAATTGTTGAATTTCATTGTTTACAGATTCCCCAATTTGTGACAACCGAGAAGCTTTTGTACTTAACTGTTGCGATAATTCATTAGCAGCACTACCAAAGCCCAGTTGAATTTTTACCAAATTTTCAATGGTATTATTCATTTTTTGCTGAATACATACTATTAGGCTGTATCATAGCTATTTTAGGTTCTGTTTGAGCTTCTACTTTGGGCCTTTCTTTCGATACAGTTTGAGATTCCTTGTGTGCTTGTTCCAGTTGATTTTTCAAAGATGCTTGTTCTTTCGCTAACTCCTCATAAGCTTGAAGAATTTCGGGTTTTGTGTTTTTCTCAGTTGGCTTTTTAGCTGACATAATTAACCTGTAAAAAATTCAAAATACTTAACCTACAATTCAGCTAATTATCCTGTGTGATGGGTATCTTGCCCGTCCTAATTATGCAAGATTAATGTCAAAAACCTTATTTAGCATTATTGGAAGTGCTATTAAAAGCTCTCATTGCTAAGTCTTGGGCTTGGTTGAGCGCAGTTTGTAGCTGAGGTTGCTTCTGAATTGTTTCATCCAGAGATTGAATTTTAGCTTCATAACTGTGTTTAGTAGACTCCCATTCTTTTTCAAATAGATCAGCGTCAACTTTCGCTTTTTGACTGGTGTCTTTGATAGCTTATTCCGTGGCTTTTTTAATTGCTTCTTCCAGTTCTATCGAAAATGCTGTCACCTTCTGTTGATATTCCGGAAATAGAGGCTGTTTTTCAGTGAGATTTTTTTCTCGTTCTGCCCAGTCTTTATTTTTTTGTTATGTAGTTTCTTGTATTTCTAGTTCTAAGTTGCGTGTTTTAGCTTGATAGGTATCTGTATTAAGTTTGCGTGTTGTTTCTAATTTATATTGATATTCTTCCTGTTCCTGCTGACGTTCTTTAGCTAATAACTCATTGTAAGTTTGCAGTTTCTCCTCAAATCCTGCGTGTTATTTTTGCTATTCTTTACGTTTTTGAGCAATTTCCTTTTGTAAGGCTTACCTTCTATTAGTTTAGTAGTGTTTTGTTCTAAAATTCTTAATTTCTATTTATGCTCTTGAGTAAAAATATCTAAAGTATCGGCAACAATTCTAGTTCGCTGTAACTCTTGCAGTCGTTCGTTTACTTTCAATTACTATCGCTTGATTAAGTTCATCTAATTTAGAATTTTCTTGAGCTAATTTTTACGAAAGTGCATTAATAATGCAACCAAATTATAATTGTAAATCAGCTAAACCTTTAACAATACTATCAACGGTGTATGTAGACGCTGCTGTTAAAATTTCTTGGGTTTTGGCTTTTTCAGCTTCTTCTTGTTTTGTAGCTATTTTGGATTCTAGTTTTCTTCTTTCTGTACGAATTAGTTGAAATGCTTGCACTAATTGTTGTTTGCTGTCTTTGATTGTACCTGTGGTCATCAGTTTCAATTCCTATAAGAAGTGGTGATTACATGGGTAATAAAACATACGCTATGCAGATATGAGGGAAAGGGAGATGCGGGAGGTGAGGAGAGAAATCAATTCAAAATTTCTTTCTATGTCTCTTCTGTCTCCTGAACTTTTTAGTAGTATTACGTAGTATTACTCTTTAGTAGTATTTTCGTAGTAAGATTTTACTCAAGCAGTTTGTGATTGTCAAGAGAAAATCTCAGTTATCCGGGATAAATACGCAAAGTCGTGGAAAATACAGCAGGAGTCAGGAGTCAGGAGTAAAACTCTCTTGCTGTCTAGGTTTCAATTTAGATTCTGTACCTCATTGATCTGCAATCTGCTGTACTTGTCCGCTGGTTAGGAAATGTGATTTATGATATACTCAATTTGTCATATTCAATACAATCTGTGAAAAATAGATCCTCTGGAATCAATCTGGATGATGAGCAGTTACGGAATTCTCAATACAAGCACAGTTTCAAACTCTTGTGTTATAATGTATACTAGTCACTTAAGTAAATGTTCTGCTAAAGCGGATCTCGGTCAAACCAGCCGCATTCTAGTAGTTGAAGATGAAGAACTCATCCGGGAAATGCTAGTTCTGGCTTTGGAAGGAGAGGGTTATGAGATTATTACTGCTGCTGATGGCCGCGCAGCTGTGGAATTTCTCAAAAGTTGCGAATCTAATTCCGGGGAATCACCTTTTGATTTGGTGGTTTTGGATTTAATGCTACCGCAGATTAATGGACTCGATATTTGCCGCTTGCTGCGTCATCAAGGTAATGCTGTACCGATTTTGATGCTCAGTGCTAAGGGTAGTGAAACTGACAGAGTTCTAGGTTTAGAGGTTGGTGCAGATGATTACTTAACGAAACCTTTTAGTATGCGGGAGTTGGTGGCTCGCTGTCGCGCTTTACTGCGTCGTCAACGTTTAAGTAATTTGCCGCTGATACCTGTACTCAAGTATAAAGAGATTAGTTTAAATCCTCAAGAGTGTCGTGTGTTGGTTCGTGGCAAAGAGGTAAATCTATCACCAAAAGAATTCCGCTTGCTGGAACTGTTTATGAGTTATGCTCGTCGGGTATGGTCACGGGAGCAACTGCTAGATCAGGTTTGGGGTCCAGATTTTGTTGGTGATAGTAAAACTGTAGATGTTCATATCCGCTGGTTGCGGGAAAAGTTAGAGCAAGACCCCAGCCATCCAGAATATATTGTGACTGTGAGAGGTTTTGGCTATAGATTTGGCTAATTGGTAAATATAGTTGTTAGTTTTTAGTAATTACAAAATAACTAACGACTCAAATGCTTTTATTGGGATTTGTGCTGGGTTTGGCAGTGGGTTTTGGTTTTTGGCTTTGGCAACAGATTCAACTCAACAGGTATTTGGAGCGAGTTCTCCAGCCTCTGGGCTCCCATTCTGGTAAGATAGGGTTGCCGCTGCTTCCCTGCTTGCGACAGGAAATGTCAACTGTGAAGCAACAGCACCAAGATTTGCAGTTATCATTGCAAACCTATAAGGAACTGCTAGATTTTGCTCCGTTGGGATATTTGCAAGTAGATGAAGAAAACCAACTATTGTGGTGTAATCAGCAGGCTAGGGAAATATTACATCTTCACAGGTGGGAACCGGGACAGGTGCGTTTGTTGCTGGAGTTGGTAAGATCCTATGAATTGGATCAGTTAATTGAACAAACTCGTGATTGGCAAAAGCCGCAAGTGCGAGAATGGATTTTTCATCCTTCTCTTGATAATCCTAAGGCGATGTTGGAGTTAAAGCCTTTAGCTTTACAGGCTTTTACCTTGCCTTTGCCTCAAAGAGAGGTGGGAGTATTTTTAGAAAATCGTCAACCATTGCTGGATATGAATCACCAGCGTGATCGCTCTTTTTCTGATCTAGCCCATGAACTGAGAACACCTTTAACTTCCATTCGGTTGGTAGCGGAAACTCTGCAAACACGCTTAGAACCACCTTTAGACCGTTGGGTTAACCGCTTGATGCAGGAAGTTGACCGGCTGATTAATTTGGTGCAAAGCTGGTTAGAACTGACGGAAATAGAAACTAATTCGACGATGGTGCTGAATCTGGAATCGGTGGATGTGCGATCACTCATTGCATCGGTTTGGGAAACAATAGAACCATTAACACAAAATCAGCATTTAAGTATTTCTTATACTGGAACACAAAAGATCTGCATTCAAGCCGATAAATCCCGGATGTACCAGGTATTTGTCAATTTATTGGATAACAGCATTAAATACAGCCCTGCGGATACAACTATTTTCATTGAAATGAAAGTGATCTCAGTCAATGAATTTATTATGGGCGATCGTTTCTCTCAAGCCCTAGAAATTAATATCATAGATTCTGGTATTGGTTTTGCAACCACAGATTTACCCCATGTCTTTGAGCGGTTTTACCGAGGAGATAAAGCCAGACATCATGAGTCACTTCCCGAAGGGAAAACAATAACAGCAATTACAGGTAGTGGTTTGGGTTTGGCAATTGTCCAGCAAATAATCATTGCCCATGGTGGTATTATCAAGGCCATGAACCATCCAGACACCGGAGGCGCTTGGATACAAATTCAACTCCCTGAAGTCGTGGCAAACTCGCCAAGGCAAGATTATAGTTAAAAAATATTTTCAACTTTGAGATTAAAAATGTGAAAGCTGTCATTAATAATACCAATCCCGAAAATACTCCGCCTACACGAGCGATTAAGCGATTAGAACGTGATGTATTACGTATGGGAGCTTTAGTAGAACAGTCATTCCGGCTTAGTCACCAAGCCTTATTTGCCCGTGACCTAACAGCAGCTGAAGAACTTCCCAGACTAGATAAGAAAATAGATCGCTTTTATAGACAAATAGAATCTGACTGTACATCCATCATAACATTGCAAGCACCTACGGCTCAAGACCTGCGTTGTTTAAGTGCTTTTATGCAATTAGTACGGGATTTAGAGCGGATTGGGGATTATGCCAAAGATTTAGCCGAAATAGCCATTAAAATATTTCCTTATCCACCTCATGCTTCTCTACCAGAAATTGCACTCATGTCTAACAATGCCCAAGCAATGTTAGCAACCAGCTTACTAGCTTTAGCAGATTTAGATGAAATCAATGGTCGGCGGCTCAAGTATTTAGATGATGACGTAGATCATGCTTATAATCAATTATACCATACCCTAGCACACCAAAAAGATGTTCCAGGAGTAATTGAGCCAATTTTACTCCTAACATTAGCAATTCGCTGTTTAGAACGAATGGCAGATCACGCTACCAATATTGGCCAACGAGTAGCATATATAGTCACAGGACAACGGTAGTATCAGTTATTCAGTTATCGGGGTTTCAGTTATCGGGGTTTCAGTTATCGGGGTTTCAGTTATCGGGGTTGAGGAATGCGCCTTACCTTTACTCTTAATTTATCACTCTTCCCTATTAAGTATTCCGTATATTTCACCAAAAGCTTACCTGTTCTTAAACTTCCACTATTAGAGTAGATGGAAGATAGTTGACAAATATCTTCTATCTAAAACCTACAGCAGGAGTCAGGAGTAAAACTCTCTTGCTGTCTACGTTTCAATTTAGATTCTGTACCTCATTGATCTGCAATCTCCTGTATTATCCATAAATTTACTTGATTAAAGATATCTGCGATAATGTCTTTATTTTTGGAAAGATGGTAAAAATCAGAAAAAATTGTTTGGTAATGAGCAAAACTGAACAACATGATCAATTATGCACTTATGGCTAACCCACATTTATAGATTTTAGTTGAACATTATCATTAATTATAGCAATAGATGCTTTTTACTTATGAATTATCAGCTTACTTATGAAGTATCAGCATAATGACTCTCAATTTCCGACCCATCTAACCAGAAAATGACTTTTTGTACAACCGATACCCTAACATCTACTGCAAATAAACAGTTAACTCAAAATTTATTTACTCATCGGTCAATAATCCCAGTAAAACATGATTTTTTATGGCGTATTGAACGAGGCATAGTTCCTACCTTAACTTGGAATGAAGACGGAACATACATCAGCTTGGGTTATTGGGGTCCAGGAGATATACTTGGCTATCCTTTATCCAAAGTCAACCCCTACCAAATTGAATGCTTGACTAGTGTTGAAGCAATCATTACCCCACCTCAACTCTGGCATGAAGATATAAAGGCATTACTATACCACATCCAACAAGGGCAAGAACTAATAAGCATATTGCATCGAAAGCCTATTTCACTAAAATTGTGGCAATTTCTAGTATAGTTGAGTGAAAAATTTGGTCGGGATTTAGAGCAAGGTAAATTAATTGATTTAAATATTACTCATCAGGATATATCAGATGTGCTAAACACAACTAGAGTTACAGTTACACGAATATTACAGCAATTATTACAGCAATTTGAAGAAGAAGGGAAAATATTGCGTCATAAACGCAGTATTGTGCTGAAATTACCTGGTAAATTAACTATGATTTAGTATCAAATACTAATTTGGGAGTTGTGCTAACCAGCACAAATAATATATAGTGGTTGCAGATAAGTTATATGTAAATCCCCTGGTTACAGATAAGGACTTCGTCATAACTTTTGAATTCGTTGAAGTGTGTGTGAGTGAGAGATTAATAACATGACAAAACTATTTTGGAATGTTCTGAAAGTAAGTCCAGTTATTGCAGCTACTTTTCTGTCTGCTAATAGTGTGATCGCTGCTGAAGTTAACGAAGAACAAGCAAGCACTTTTGCTCAGTTGTCCAAAGAAGCTAACAACATAGGTCAAGTAACATCCGTTTCTCAATTTTCCGACGTGCAACCCACAGACTGGGCGTTCCAAGCTTTGCAGTCTTTGGTTGAGCGTTACCGTTGTATTGCAGGTTATCCCAACGGGACATACCGTGGTAGTCGTGCTATGACTCGGTATGAATTTGCAGCTGGTTTGAATGCCTGCTTAGACCGAGTTAACGAACTGATTGCTACAGCTACCCCTGACCTGGTAAACAAACAAGATTTAGCTACCTTGCAGCGTTTACAAGAAGAATTTTCTGCTGAATTGGCAACTCTGCGCGGTCGTGTAGATGCTCTAGAAGCGCGTACGGCTGAATTAGAAGCTAATCAGTTTTCTACTACCACCAAGCTGAAGGGTGAAGCTATTTTCAGCGTGTCTCAGGCTTTTGGTGGTAAGCAGGCTGATATCACAGATGGTAACGGTGATAATGATGACTTAAACAGCAACGCAACTTTCTCCAATAGGGTAAGATTGAGCTTAGAAAGCAGCTTCATGGGGACAGATACACTGCAAACCCGGTTGGAAGCGAAAAATATTGTCGAGAACGATGCTGTTACAGGAACTAACATGACCCGTCTGGGCTATGACGGTGTTACAACTGCTGGTAATAGCGTCAGAATTGATAAACTAAACTACGCTTTCAATTTTGGTGAAAAAATCCGCGTCAAAATTGATGCTGTAGGTGCTGAGTTGAACGAAAACGTCAACGTCTTCAACCCTGATTTCAGGAGCAGTGCTTCAGGCGCTCTCTCCCGTTATGGAAGGTTCAGCCCCATCTATCGTCAAGCTGGTGATGGTGCAGGTATCACTGTTGATATCAGCCCTAGTGATAAATTTACGTTGAGTGCAGCTTATCTTGCTACAGGTAGAAATGATGCGGCTGATCCATCTGATGGTGAAGGTGTATTCGATGGTAGTAATACAATTTTTGGTCAGTTAGCATTCAAGCCCAATAAAGCTTTTAATATAGGTTTAGCCTACGCTCGGACTTATCAGACTGCTAATGACGTAAACTTATTTGGCAGCACTGGAACCACCCTTGCTAATAATCCTTGCAGTGATGCTAAAACTGAAGCTGACAACTACGGTTTACAATTTACCTTCAATCCCAATGCCAAGATCACATTAGGTGGTTGGGTTGGTTACACCACAGCTAATGTTCTAACTGGTGACACCAGCAGAGATGCAAATATGTTTTACTGGGGTACTACCCTTGGTATTAAAGACTTCGGTAGAGAAGGTAACACCTTGGGTTTAATCTTCGGACAACCACCCAGAATTACTGATAGTACCAAGAATATTAGTAATACAGACAGCAACGCTACTTCCTATCATGCAGAGGCTCTCTACAAGATGAAGATTTCCGACAACATTCTGATTACCCCTGGTTTGTTGGTGATCATCAACCCTGAACACAACGATAGCAACGACACAATTTATGTAGGTACTCTGCGTACGACCTTCAGTTTCTAAATTGAGTGATGAGTTAGTAGGATAGTAGGCGTTTCATCAAACCTACAATATTTAACCCGCCCAATGGCGGGTTGTTGTTTGGAAATTGCTAGCTGTATATTTGCTTTATTTTATAAGGATTCTAAATTTGCTATAGTTCTTGTACAAACTGAAGTCTGGGTAATGGTTCTAATGGAGTAACTACAGGGGAGTAGTGGCAATAACAGATAACTACCGATTCAAAGCCACCTGTAGGTAAATACTGAGGCACCGTTAAAAATTCCTTAGATGCTCAATCTTCTAAGTACCTATAATTTATCCTCTTCAAGTCTTAATGTCACTCTTGGTTTATCTGAAGGCATAGCAGTTAGTTTATGTTACTTACAGCCATTATCGCTCTAAGTCATGGAATGACTTACCAATAGTTACCTGTGGACAAATGCATCACCTGACATCTAACCTGACATCTAAAATATAGATAGCATGATATCTACTATGCAAGTCAACTGATAACTGAAGAAACTATCCGAGTAAAGCCACGTCATCACATCTATCACACATCATTGGAAATAATTGGAAATATCCTATGAGTAGTCTTATTCGTTGGAAATCAAGCACTGCTGCACTGATAGCAATGGCTATTACTACCGGTGCAGTTACTCCTTTATTTGCCTTTGCTCCTGCTCAGGCACAATTCAATATTAATCAACCCCGAACAGTTACTATTCCGGCAAATGTGACTTTGCCTGTTACATATGAGAAAGAGAAGGTAATTGTTAATCCTGGAGAAAGATTGCCCCTAACTCTGAGAATAGCTAATGATATTATCGACAGTAACAGAAATGTTTTGATTCCTGCCAGAACTGAAGTGGTAGGAGAATTAGAACCAGTCAGTATAAACAGTGGTTACTACAATGAAAATAAAAGAGGTGTACGCTTTGTAGCACGAGAATTAATCTTTGCTTCTGGAAAACGGCAACAAATTTATGCTAATTCTAGAACTATTAGTGAAACCCAAAGAATTTCCAAGGGAACTGATACTAGAAAGGTATTAACAGATGCTGCCATTGGTGCTGGTGCTGCTAGTGTAATTTCACTACTGACAGGTAATAAGAAAATTGAAGTTTTAGAACCAGTTGGTGGTGCTGCTGCCGGTGCTTTAGCTAGTGTGCTGTTGCGGAAAAAACAAGTTGATGTTTTTGTCCTCCGACCAGAAGATGATTTAGATATCATACTTCAGTCAAATTTGGTACTTTCTCGTAACTAGACTTAACTTAATTTAAGTTGTGACTTTAATTACCAATATATTTTGTCAGATCCCATGCTTCTTCCAGAAGTCGGGGATCTCTCTTTTGAGAAGGAGGGTATCTACTGCTATATTATTAACACTAAATTCATCTTGAACAGTGAGAGATAAACTACAGTTAAAACTATTGGCAAATTATAAACAACACAGGAACTGTTTAATGTCAAAATTGTCTAGGTAGTTAACAAAGTAGTTAACAAAAAGAACAAATAATTTTTACAGGAGTAAAATCAATGTTTACTTTAAATCCCTTGCAATCCAAAATAGCCTTATTCATGGCTGTGAGTATCACGGTAGGTACTGTAGCACCTTTGATGACTGTTGCACCTTCTTTTGCTCAAACCAGTTTTTCTGATGTTTCATCTAACTACTGGGCATCACAATTTATACAACAGTTATCACAACGGGGTGTAATTGCAGGATTTCCAGATGGTACATTCCGTGCAGAAGAGCCTGTGACACGGGCACAATTTGCTGCCATGATTAATAAAGCTTTTAGCAAGTCTGCACAGCGGCAGCCAATCAATTTTAACGATGTACCCAGTAATTATTGGGCATATAGCGCCATTAGACAAGCTTATACCATCGGTTTCTTATCTGGATATCCGGGCAATACTTTCAAACCTAATCAAGCTATTCCCCGTGAACAGGTTTTAGTTTCCCTGGCTAACGGTTTGGACTATGTTGCTACCAGTAATGTGGAATATACTTTACAGTACTACAACGATTCTGCTAGTATCTCTGGCTATGCTCGCAGTCCGATCGCAGCAGCAACTGATAGAAAAATTGTTGTTAACTATCCTAATGTTAAGTTTCTCAATCCTGGTGTGACTGCTACTAGGGCGCAGGTAGCAGCTTTTATTTATCAAGCATTGGTTAGTTCTAATCAAGCTTCTGCGATTAATTCACCTTATATTGTTTCTCTAGTTACGCCACCACCACCACCCATATCTGTAACCATTCCTCAAGGAACTATTATTCCTGTGAAGTATGAAAAGGCTGGCAAAATCCTCGTTACCAAAGATGAAACTGCACCTTTAACTCTAACAACATCACAAAATGTCATTACCCAAGATGGTACAGTAGTTATTCCTGCTGGTAGTGAGATAATAGGTGAACTTAGACCTGGTCAAGGTGGTTCTCAATTTATTGCTCAAAAATTAATTTTGACGACAGGAAAAGAATATAATCTTGTTGCTAGTTCTGATGTGATCACCAAAACTGAAACTGTTAAAAAAGGAATTAGCACCAGTTCAATTATCAAAAATACTGTATTGGGTGCAGGTGCAGCAGCAGCAGTATCTGCGGTGACAGGCGATCGCGCTATTGCCACAGAAGAAGTCCTTGGAGGTGCTGGTATTGGGGCGCTAATTGGTATTTTATTTGGTAGAAATAGCGTTGATTTAATTGCCATTGAACCTAATACAGATTTAGAAATGACAATTAATCAAAACTTAGTAGTTTCTCTACAATAGTGACTGGGTCGTGGGGACTGGGAACTGGGGAAGATGAGAGGGATGGGGAAGTAATTTTCCTAATGCCCAATGCGTAATGAGTAATTTTTAACTTCAGGTAACCAAATAATAAATGTAGTTCCTGGATGCTGAACTGAAGAGATGTTTGAGTTAAATGCAGGACTAAAGACTTCTATTTCTCCGTGCATTTGTGCTATTAGTTGTTTAGCGATCGCAATTCCTAAACCGGTACCAGGAATTTCTGTTTGTGCCTGGACACCACGGTAACGTCTTTCACCCAAATGCTGTAAATCTTCTGCTGGAATACCGGGTCCATTATCATTAATAGCTATGCCTTGAAAATTAGCTTTCTTTTGTCCTGCTTGAATCCAAATTGATCCACCAGCAGGTGTATATTTCAGAGCATTATCAATAATATTACTTAAAACTTCTCTTAATGCTTTGATATTAGCTTTTACTAACGGTAAATTTTCAGGGATATCAGCTATCAATTCCAGATTTCGCTCTTGGGCAATTGCTTGAGCCGATATTAATAATGGTAATAATAAATCTGTTAAGTAGCAATCAGTAACATCTTCTCCTGTTCCCGGCAATAATAGCGGTGGCTTGGCATCTTTCTCCACAGATGCTTCAACAACAACCTTAGATTCTGGGAGAGGGATAGCTGTTAAATCTGAACTGGTTAGATCAATGACTTGATCAAACTGTTGCAGCAATTCTTGGAGGCGATCGCTCTCTCGTACAATACTAGTAGCCACATCTCGATTCTGGTCTGCTGGTCGCAGTCGCTTAAACAGCAATTTACCAAAAGTGCGTATTGCCGTTAAAGGGTTGCGAAACTGGTGCAATAGATTATCTAATAAATCCCGTTGTTCTTCTTGCAGAACTTGCTGTTGATGCAACTGCTGTTGCAACCATGCCCGACGCTGATCTAAAATACAGGCGATCGCCAAAATTTTGGCGATCGCCTGTATTTCATTTTCTTCCCTTTCATTCCAAGCTCGATCATCCCTTCCTATCACCAACAACCCCATCATCATCCCTTCATAAATCAAAGGTGAGACAATTTGATTACCAGTAAAAATATCCTCACTTTCTAGATGGGGTTGTGCTGTATTTGTACTTCCAGATTTCTCTGACGACTCAGAAGCAGCAGATCCTGCTGTCAACAACTTTCCCCCTTGATTTGGTAATGCTAAAACATGACCAAATTGTGTTTGTTGATTGACCATCACCTGATTTAGCTGATCCCCCTGCCTTAATACTGCTGTTTCTGGGTAAACTAACACAGGAATAAATTGTGCCTCACCTCTAGGTGTATCTACGAAATCTTGTGTTAAATATACAACAATCAAAGACGCTCCCAGTCCTTGGGTTAATAGCGAAATTTGCTCTCGACACAGAGCAATAAAATCAGAACTGGCAGACATTAACATTTTTTAACTCTTGCTCAGGATGATGGACTACCAGGAAAAAATACAAAAGATGCTAAGTTTTTTACTCACTTATTTATAAAGCTTAACTATATTTTCTCACTAATGCTTTATTCTGGGGAATGATATTGACCAATTCCAGAAAAACCAAAATCACTATCCAGTTAAAAAACTTGCACAAACCTGATCAAACAAGCTTATTTCTCCTAAATCCTGTAGAGGTTAAGCAATACGCAATCCCTGATAACTACTAATTTGAAGCCTCCAGCCTCCTGCATCCTGCCTCCTGAATTTTCTTGTATCAAAACATTAAAAACCATTGATTTTTTAAACTATAACTTATATAATTACGACGGGTTTTGTAGCTATGACTACAATCTTATAGCTTGAAAGAGGAGGACAATAGGTTGGCAAGGAGACGTAAACGGAAAAGTCGTCGTCGCCAAGAAGGACGACGCATCCTAGAACACGTGCCTCAGTACAGCATCGAAAGTGGCGAAGATAAACCGGTGACAGCAGCGAGAAAATTCATTCAAGCTGAAGGTATCTTGCCTCCTGCCTTGCTACTTGTAAAACGGAATGAACACACCACAGACCGTTATTTCTGGGCTGAAAAAGGTCTGTTTGGCGCTCAATACGTAGAAGAAAATCATTTCTTGTTCCCCAGCCTAAGAGTCCTGGAAGCTCCTGCTGGTCAAGAATTAGTGACTGTGGCTAGTCGTTAATATCTAAAATGATCTCTTACGCATTGAATGTGACTTCTTACTTCTGACTCTCACATTAATTAACTGGCGAAATTGATCAGTTTATGCAAAAATTCAATTTTTTTTAAGTTTGTAGCTGAACTGCCAGTAGAGATTATCCAAATTAGAACATCAACTCCTTTGCAGCCTACGGTTGCAGGAGTTGATATCTAGTGTGCTGATACATCTGGTAATAGCAACAAAATCAAGCATATAAAAATGCGTCTTACTTTGAATATCCTGATTTCTATTGCCAAAAATATATGTCAGCGGATTTAAATTTGTGCCAAAACCAAAATAGTCTGCAAAACGTCCTGCCGATTTGTTTTAGATACTCATAAACAACTCATAAAGCCAATACACAACCATCCTGAATATCACACTTCATGTGGTGAGTTGTGGTTCATCATACTGTTCTTTAGCCTTTACCCAAAAAGCATAAATTTGGTGATGCCTAAATGCTGTAATACTTCCGATGAAGCAAATAGCAAGATGGGACTAGCAAGCAAAGTTCAATCAACCGTCTTTAACTGTAAAGCCCTCTGTAACTCAGCAAGTTCATCTCGATGAGCAATAACAGTGATTTTACTTGAGGAGAGTTGTTCGTTTTGGATTGCTTCCATTTTTAGTGACACCTTCTCAAGTCTTCCAGCTTTTTGCCAATAAAATATACCACTTAATGGTGATAACAGCACTAAAGCCAGCAAATACGGACTCTGGCTAGAAAAAAGCTGGGATAAAACTAGAGATAGACAAGTAAGGCCAACAGCCGCTAAAAAAGTCAAGAATACAGCTAAGAACCAGCTAGGTCGGACAAATCCTTCAAAAGATACTTGATTCTTATCTTTATCAACAGATATGACTCGGTAAGACCGTGAGCGAAAATACTCCTTCAGTTGGGTCATCAAAGCAGCTTCATCTTGCTCAGATACCAATTGCGCTTTTTCTATGCGGTCTTTAGTCGAAGCACGGATAAAGAAAAACAGCCCAACCGATAACAACAAAGTTAGCAGGAAAGTAGATGGAACAATAGCAGTATCCATAATTAATTGTTAATGTTTCACTGGATCGGATGTATTCATTATCAATTATTCTGGAATTTACGGACAACAAACAAAAACCTGCAAATGGAAGTTCTCTGGAATTTTTAATTAATCCCCAATCCCTTATGTCACAAAACTCCGAAACACCATCCTCTAATCTTCGGGTAATTGCCCAAAATTTCCGCTTGGCAGGTTGGATTAGTTTCTGGATTCAACTTGTACTAGGTGTTATTTCTGGGATAATAGTCTTATTATTTGCCATCTTCAGTCAAAGATCAGGAAGTCCAAATAACAATCCTGGAACAGGATTTGGTGTATTTCTGGCCATTTGCGGACTAGTTGTTTTAGGTGCGGGCATTTACTTAGCCTACCGTTATACCAGAATTGGCAAACAACTAGATTCCTCAAATCCTACCAATCGCCCCCGCAAATTGGAAACCTTGCAGGTATTAAGATTGGGATTATGGGTGAATTTAGCAGGAATACTCGTGACACTTTTGGGAGCGCAAGCGATAGTTGGTACACTGGTAGCTAGGTCAATATCTCCACAAGCTGTAACAACCCAACTCTTTGACCCCACTCGGATTATTAGTGGTTTAGATATGCTAGTAGTCCAGGCAAACATAAATACTGTATCAGCGCATTTCTCAGGGCTTGTAGCTTCGCTATTCCTGTTAAATCGCATTACTAAGTAATAGGCATTGGGTATTGGGCATTGGTAAAATGATTAGCTGTTTCCTGTTCCCTTTTCCTTTAACAATTGACAACTGACAAATGCTAGATATTAAACAAATTAGAGAAAATCCCCAACTCGTACAATACAAGTTGAACAGTCGTAGTGGTAAATACGATATTCAGTCTATATTAGATTTGAGTCAGAAACAACGGGAACTAGAAGCAAAACGTAATGAACTGCAAGCCCGTAGTAATGAAATTGGTAAACTGGTAGGACAAAAGGTAAAATCTGGTGTTAATCCTCAAGACCCAGAAATCCAACCTTTAAAGGAAGAAGGAAACGCCCTCAAAATCACATTAAGCGAATTAGAACCCCAGGAAAAAGAATTAAAAGCGCAAATTCAAGAATTACTCTTAGCGCTGCCTAACCTTCCTAGTGATTCTACCCCCATGGGTGCAAGTGAAGAAGATAACCCAGAAGTGAGAAGATGGGGAGATCAATATAAACGGGAAAATCCGAATATTTTACCTCATTGGGAAATCGGCGAAAAATTGGGAATTTTGAACTTTGAAAGAGCAGTAAAAATTGCCCAAAGTCGGTTTGTGAGTCTTATTGGTACTGGTGCAGCATTAGAAAGAGCATTAATTCAGTTTATGCTCAGTAAACATATTCAAGCTGGGTATATAGAAGTTAGTCCACCGTTGTTAGTAAATACAGATTCTTTAACCGGAACAGGACAATTACCGAAGTTTGCAGAAGAAAGTTTTAAATGTGCAGATGATGAATTGTGGTTAATACCAACTGCGGAAGTTCCTGTGACTAACTTTTATCGAGGAGAAATTATCAACGCGGAAGAATTACCAATTTATCACTGTGCATATACTCCTTGTTTTCGTCGGGAAGCGGGAAGTTATGGACGTGATATGCGGGGTTTAATTCGTTTGCACCAATTCAATAAAGTTGAGTTGGTGAAATTAGTAAAACCGGAAAATTCTTTTGATGAATTGGAAAAATTAGTAGAAAGTGCAGAGTCAATTTTACAGGCTTTAAAATTGCCTTATCGGGTGATTAATTTGTGTACTGCTGATGTAGGTTTTGGGGCAACAAAGACTTATGATTTAGAGGTTTGGTTGCCTTATTCTAGTAAGTATCGAGAGATTTCTAGTTGTTCTAATTGCGGTGATTTTCAAGCAAGAAGGGCGGATATCCGCTTTAAGGAAGCTGGTAAAAAAGGAACGCAGTTTGTGCATACTTTGAATGGTTCTGGTTTGGCCGTAGGAAGGACTATGGCGGCGATTTTGGAGAATTATCAGCAACCAGATGGGACGATTCAAGTACCGGAGGTGTTGCAGGTTTATTTGGGTAGGGAGGTTTTGTAACTGGAATTTTAGAAAATTAATTTTAAGTAGTTTGAATTAAAGATTAAGATGTAGTGCTGGCATCTTACCTGTGAGTAAGACGCTTGCACTATAGTTAGTATACATGAACTAATAGATCTACCTAGTTACTTACATTCGTGATATATGAAGATCAGAAAACTAAGAATTAAAAATTTACGTGGCTTGAGTCATATTGAATCTGGGTTCGATAAACCCACTAACATTTTTATTGACATTACCTGTGATGTTTACCCTACTTTTGCAAGCTTGCTTATAAACTCACAGACCCCTCATTTTTTGGCTTAAAGTCTGGAAATTGGCGAAAATCGATTGGCTGTTTTCGTACTTGGTTGCGACAAACAACAGCAGATTTCGTTTCTACGTCCTTTCCCAAACTACAATAAGAATATATATCCTAAATATTTTGATTAAATTGCTCTATGTCAGTTTTAGCAGCGATCACAGTCTTGGCTACTTTGATATTGGTACACGAGTTAGGACATTTTATAGCAGCACGTTCCCAAGGCATTTACGCTAACCGCTTTTCCTTGGGTTTTGGTCCAATCCTGTTGAAGTACCAAGGATCACAAACAGAATATACCATCCGTGCTTTCCCTTTGGGTGGCTTTGTTGGCTTTCCCGATGACGATCCAGAGAGCAACATTCCCCCCAACGACCCCAATCTGCTGCGGAATCGTCCTATTTTAGATCGAGTGATCGTCATTAGCGCCGGAGTGATAGCTAACTTAATATTTGCCTATTTGGTGTTAGTTCTACAATTAGGTATCGTTGGTATTCCGCAAGAATTTAAATATCAACAAGGTGTAATTGTCAAACCTGTTAACGAACAATCTATCGCTTACCAAGCAGGTATTCGAGAAGGTGATATTATCCTGAGTGTCAATGATCACGAACTCGTTGCTGGAAACAGTTCTACTTTGTTACTGACTAAAGAAATTCAAACTCATCCCAATCAGCAAATTGACCTGAAAATTCAACGCCAAAACCAAGCAATACCCTTGAAATTAACTCCTAAACAGGGTGCTGATGGTAAAGGTTTGGTCGGGATTGAACTGGGACCTAATGGTGGAGCAGTTTATCGTCATACCCACAATCCTGTGGAAATTTTCACCGTTGCCGCTAAGAGATTTCAACAATTAGTTGTTGGAACGATCAAAGGATTTGGACAGCTAGTAACTAACTTTCAAGCAACAGCTAGTCAGGTTTCTGGACCAGTTAATATTGTCAAAATAGGGGCTAAACTAGCTGCTGATAATAGTGCTAATTTGTTGTCCTTTGCGGCAATTATCAGTATTAACTTGGCGATTATAAATATTTTACCTCTTCCTGCTTTGGATGGTGGACAACTGGCTTTTCTCCTCATTGAAGGTTTACTTGGTAAGCCCTTACCAGCAAAAATTCAAGAAGGTGTAATGCAAACTGGTTTAGTGCTACTCTTAGGATTAGGTATTTTCTTGATTGTCAAAGAAACTACTCAATTAGAATGGGTACAAAATCTGTTGCAGTAAGTTTAGAGCAGGTGACAGGTGACAGGTGAAAAAGTGAAAAGTCTTTTATTGATATCCTAACTACCTTTGCTCTTAACTATAATCGAATGTAAGTATTCAGCTAATGCCTAACAGCACGCTACGCGTTAACATTCACGTAGTGTGTCGTAGACATAGTTCCTCTGAAAGAGGCACAACCATCAGCAGTCAGCTGTTTCAGGCTAACGCCAAAAATACCTGTTTGATAGTTAACCAATTTCTCAAACATTATGACTTCTGACTACTGAGTCCTTACAGTTGAATTTTAGATTTTGCATTTTAGATTGAACATGAAAAAAATCGAAATCCTCAATCTAAAAATATTGTTAGTAAATAAATCCCAAATAGTGAATTTCAACATCGAAAATTGATTGACTCGTAAATTATTAACTAAAAAACAACGGGCTTTAGAAATCCTTTCCCGTCTCCACCATCTTTATCCTGATGCAACTTGTTCTTTAAATTATTCAACTCCTGTACAATTATTAGTGGCGACAATTCTTTCTGCTCAATGTACAGATGAGCGTGTAAATAAGGTGACACCAGCTTTATTTAGGCGTTTTCCTGATGCGGAAGGTTTAGCAAATGCGGATATATTAGAATTAGAAGAATTAGTTCGTTCTACAGGTTTTTATCGCAATAAAGCTAAGAACATTAAAGCCGCTTGTCGGATGATTGTGACTGATTTTAATTCCGTTGTTCCTAATGAAATGCCAGAATTATTAAAAGTTCCAGGAGTTGCTAGAAAAACTGCAAATGTGGTTTTAGCTCATGCTTATGGTATTAATGCAGGTGTGACTGTAGATACTCACGTTAAGCGATTGAGTCAGCGTTTGGGGTTAACGAAAAATACAGAACCGATTGGTATTGAAAAAGATTTAATGAAATTGTTACCCCAAGCAGATTGGGAAAATTGGTCTATTCGTTTAATTTATCATGGTCGGGCTGTATGTAAAGCCCGTTCTCCAGGTTGTGATGTTTGTAAATTGGCTGATTTGTGTAATATGAAGTTGTTTCACGCAGAGATACAAAGAGGCAAAGAGTAAGGCCGTCATTTAACTGCACGTCCCACCACCGGGAGTCTTACCCACCTTTAAGGTCTCTGTGGCTACACCCATTTTACTATCAAGCCGTCCTAGAAGGACGGGGTTTCAGACCCAGGAGTTTTGATGAAAATTCATCGTCATAGATGAATATAAAAAGTAATCACTAATGACTAATGACCACTAGCCATAGTACAATAGAAAACCCTGCCTTTTAGTACATTAGTGATTTTATGGCAAAGAAGAGCATGATTGAGCGCGAGAAGAAACGCGCTAAGTTGGTGGAAAAGTATGCTGCAAAGCGGGAAGCCCTGTTAGAAGATTTCAGACAAGCAGAATCTCCCCTGGATAAGCTGGAAATCCACCGCAAAATTCAACAACTACCCCGCAACAGTGCGCCTACTCGTAAGCAAAACCGTTGCTGGTTAACTGGTCGTCCTAGAGGAGTATACCGTGACTTTGGACTATCTCGGAACGTTCTCCGGGAATGGGCGCACCAAGGTTTATTACCTGGCGTTGTTAAGTCTAGCTGGTAATCAGTGAACAGTAATCAGTGAACAGTAATCAGTAAATAGGCTGATAACTGATGACTGATCACTGATCACTGAAAAGTATTATTGACCACAACACCGATCAATTCCCAGGCTTTCTAAGAGTAGATCGCTAACGGCGTTGGCGATCGCAAACTCTCCATAAAAACTTTTAGAAAAATCAAATGCTTGCATCTCTATGACAATGGCAATTACCAAAGATCCTAAGTCATTTTCTCCTTCCATCCTCTGTCGCATAAAAATCTGCGCTGCACGTTGAGCAATTTTTTGATTCACTATTTCGGGAATAAATTCTGTATCCAGCCACAGTAGTAGGCGTTTTTGCAACCATTCACCTTCTAACAGAGGATTTTCAGAGGGAGGTAGAGTAATCGGTGGAATTGGCTGAGTCATGTTTGTATATATTAAATAGATTTTGTTTACCAAGGGTAATCTCATACCATTTTGAATTTTGGATTTTGGATTTTGGATTGTAACAGTCTTGCTGCACAAGCCTTTGGTCTTTCCATCTATCACAATCATTTTTCAACTTGGTATTCAGAAGGACGCAGGAAGGCCGATAACAGCCAAATGTGTTACTTTGGGGGTTTTTTCATGATTTTCTAAACTATGCAATATGATGTCGCCGCTATTATTCGAGGTTATGCACAAGGTTATTTTCTCATGGCTGATGAGAGCGCTCGCCTGGGATGGTATGGAAGTAAAGAACATACTTTAATTCCCTTAGATGATAGATTTCGCTACCCCAAGTCCCTCCAGCGTGTCCTCAACCAAGAAAAATTTACAGTAGCAATTAACCGTGATTTCTTCGGTGTGGTTGCTGGGTGTGCTAACCGTGAAACAACTTGGATTTCCCCGGAATTAAAAAAGATTTACTGGTTACTTTACCAGACTGGTTATGCTTATAGTTTTGAAACTTGGCAAGGTAATAAACTTGCAGGGGGAATTTTAGGAATTGTCATTGGTGGTGCTTTTATTGGTGAATCAATGTTTTACAACATTCCTGAAGGTTCTAAGGTGGCGATGGTAAAACTAGTAGAAAGGCTGCGTCAAAAAAAATTTATACTGTTTGATGCACAAATGATGAATCCCCATCTAGCTAGATTTGGTGCTTATCCCGTCAGTAATCAAGAATATGAAAAATTACTCCAACAGGCTTTACAGCATCCCTATTCTCTAGAAGAATAAGGGTTTAGGGGTGTAGAGAAAACAATTACGAATTACGAATTACCTAGCGAATTTACGAACAGCGAATAAGCTACCCATTAATCCTACTACTGCACCAAATCCTAAGAGAATTAGAGGCAGCAATAAAGTTTGGTAGGCAGTGAGTTGTAAACCCTTGCTAATAAATTGGAGAAAATCGGGTTGGTTAGCTAGTAAGCGGTTAAGGAATTGTTGAGTTAGAGAAGTGAAACTCCAAGAGATCGCAGCACCAACCAAACCAAAGGAAATTCCTTGTAAAATAAATGGTAGGTAAATCCAAGCAGAAGTTGCTCCCACCAGTTGCATCATTTCAATTTCCCGACGACGTGCCATGACAATCAAGCGAATAGTTGTCGTTGTCACTGCGATCGCAGTTGAAGTCAAAATAATGGTAATGGTTAAAGTAACCCAACTTAAACCCCTATGCAACTGAGCAATACGTTTTACCGCTTCATCTATATACTGCACCACATCCACACCTTCCAATTTAGCTAACCGCGTCGCTAAATTAGGCACAACTTGCGGATTCAAGGCTTTTACCTTCATCTCATCCACCAGAGGATTACCCCCTAGTTGTTGGTTAGCACCTTCAATATCAGTCAAACCCAGTTCTTTAACCAACTTTGTCCAAGCTTGTTCTTTAGTAATTACTTCAACAGAAGCTACTTCCGGCATATTTGCTACCAATGGTTCAATATTGACAGCTTGAATACCCGATTCCAGATAAACAGATAATTGCAACTGACTACCGAACTGCTTGAGGAGTCCTTCTACTTGCCAAGAAGTTTGCAGACTTAATCCAACCAAAAATAATAACACCGTCACCGTACTGACAGCAGCCCAATTCATCCACCCTCCCCGCAACAACCCCAGGAAAGTTTCTTTCAGCAAGTAGTCTAATTTAGTCAGAAATTTCAACATTGAAAATTTAAAATAGTAATTGGTAATTGGTAATTGGTAATTGGTAATTGGTAATTGGTAATTGGTAATTGGTAATTGGGCATTAGGAAAATTACTTCCCCATTTCCCTGATATTCCCCAGTCCTTAGTCCCCTACCAACTGAGGTTAGAATTAAATTTAGTAAGACATTCACTATTAAGCCACGAGAATCATGCCCTCTGATATTGCTGTAGAAAAGAAAAAATTAAAAAATCCACCTTTGAGGCTTCATTATTTGGGCGATCGCGTCCTGCGTCAACCCGCAAAGCGCGTTACCAAAATAGATGATGAACTTCGCCAATTGGTGCGGGAAATGCTGCAAACTATGTACAGTGAGGATGGCATCGGTTTGGCTGCACCCCAAGTTGGAATTAATAAACAACTTATTGTCATCGACTGCGAACCAGACAAACCAGAAGCACCTGCACTGGTATTAATCAACCCCGTCATTAAACAGGTTAGCAGTGAGCTTTGTGTTGCTGAAGAAGGTTGTTTAAGCATCCCTAAAGTCTATTTGGATGTCAAACGACCCCAAGTAGTAGAAATCGCCTATAAAGATGAATATGGTCGTCCTAAGACATTAAAAGCTGGCGACTTACTCGGAAGATGTATTTTACATGAAATGGATCACCTCAACGGTGTGCTATTTGTAGACCGTGTAGAAAATTCCTTAAGTTTGGCACAGGAGCTATCTAAAAATGGCTTCTCGTATCAAGCAGTGAAACCAGTAGCATAGGTGATCTAGAGCGTGTATTTAACTCCAAAAAGCGGTTTATTCTTAGGCAGTTCTTGTGTAACAGCGATCGCTGCTGTCGGTTCAGTATTTGAACTGAGTTCTGGACAACCAGATTTAGGTGTCCAAACCACTGCCATTATCCTAGCCTTGAGCATTCCCCTCACCGTATTATTTTTTATTGTTGCAGTCAGGGATGCACGGGCTAACATGAAATAAGCATCAGGTACATAAAAAAGGTAAAAGGATGAAAGAAACTTGAAAAATTCAACCTTTTGCCTTTTATTTTTTGGTACTTGGTAATTGCTACATATAGCAGGGAAGAGGTGATAGCGTGAAAAGTCTTTTGGTATCTAGGTTTTATCATTACATTGATGTCCTAACCGTCTTGTCCGTTGCTATAACTGGAAAATTTCGCAAAAATAAATTTTGATAATTTCCCCATCATAGAGGATTGCGTTTTTTATTTTTTACTGGTAGGATGACCATGCAAGGGTTATATAATTGACCATTACTTACTTTACAAACAAATAGCTTTTTTTTACAATCAATTATAGCATAGATAGTATTATGGTACCGCGCCTGCCCAAAAAAGTCAATAACCCATGCAAAAAAAATGACGCAGCGGGAAGAAGAAATCAAAAGTGTTACCAACATATACCCATCTACTCCGACTTTCTCAAGGACATTTAAACTTACTTACAGCTTGTCCACGTAAATTCCAGCACACCTACTTAGAACAACTCACCACACCCACAGATCCCCAACAGGAAGAATATCAGACTTTAGGTAGTCGATTTCACTTGCTCATGCAGCAGCAAGAAATGGGTTTACCAATTAATAGTTTTCTCCAAACAGATGCTCAACTGCAAAAATGGGTGACATCTTTTGCTAAAGTTGCACCAGAAATATTAGCACCTAACACTGATGAAGAAACTTTCCGTGAAAGTGAACACTATCGCACTTTGCAAATTCAAGATTACTTACTCACAGTTATCTATGATTTGTTAATTACAGATAACCAGAAAGCACAAGTTCTGGATTGGAAAACCTATCCCCAACCCCCAAATAAAGGCATTTTAGCAAAAAGTTGGCAAACACGGCTTTATATGTATGTTCTAGTAGAAACTAGCAATTATTTACCAGGAAACATATCTATGATTTACTGGTTTGTCCAAGCTAAGGGCAAAACTAAAAGCATTCGATTTAATTACAATATCCAAGAACACCAAAAAACAGAACAGGACCTAAATTACATACTTGTTAGTTTAAATAAATGGTTAGAAGGATATCAAAAAAATCAACCCTTCCCCCAAATACCAGCAGTTAAAAAATATTGTGAATCTTGTCAATATGCTTTTCGTTGTTACTCTCAATCAAGTAATTCAGTAGAAATAAATTCAAATTTATTACCCAATATTGATAATATCCCAGAAATTTCATTTTCATAAAATATCAAAATATGTCTTATTTTTAATTCTTCACTTTTAAATAGTTCAATGCAGTGGATTTTAGCAGAAACAGAACAACCGCCTAAGTCGTTTATCGAAGCGGTGAAACAGTACACACCTCTATCAAGTGGAATTTTTGCTGCTCAATTACTTTGGCAACGGGGAATCAAAGATACAGAAGAACTAGCAACATTTGTTAATTTTCAAGCTTATCAACCAGCAAGCCTGTTTGAACTTGAGACAGAGATGAATTTAGCAACGCAACGCTTAAAAAACGCTGGTGAAGCTAATGAGAAAGTTGCTATTTGGGGAGATTTTGACGCTGATGGGATTACCTCTACTGCTGTTTTATGGGACGGTTTAGGACAATTTTTTATTCAACATCAACAGTTAATTTATTACATACCTAATCGTTTAACTGAATCTCACGGACTTAATTTAGCAGGAATTGACAACTTAGCTAAACAAGGTTGTAGATTAATTGTTACTTGTGACACAGGAAGCACAAATATAGATGAGATTATTTATGCACAACAATTAGGAATAGATGTCATCGTTACAGACCATCATACCTTACCGTCCGAACGTCCACCAGTTGTTGCAATTATCAACCCGCGTTATTTACCAAAAGAACATCCATTATTTCATCTTTCTGGAGTAGCGGTAGCTTATAAATTAGTGGAAGCACTATATAAAACTTTGCCAGATGTACCGGAAAATCCCTTAACTGATTTATTAGATTTAGTAGCGGTAGGTTTAATTGCCGATTTGGTACAATTGAGTGGTGATTGTCGCTATTTGGCACAGTTGGGGATTCAACAACTCCAAGGAGATTATAAAAAACCAGTTGCAGAACGCAGACGCCCAGGAGTAGGGAAATTATTAGAATTATGCCAAAAAAGTGGTGATCGCCCCACAGATATTTCTTTTGGTTTGGGACCACGTATTAATGCCGTTAGTCGTATACATGGTGACGCTAGATTTTGCGTAGAATTATTAACAAGTCAAGATATTAAACGTTGTCATCAACTCGCAGAAGAAACAGAATTAGCTAACACTCGTCGCAAGTCATTACAAAAAGATGTCCAAAATCAAGTCTTACAAAAAGTCTCTCAATTAGATTTATCAACTACCAGCGTCATCGTTCTAGAAGATCCACAATGGGCTGTAGGTGTGTTAGGTTTAGTCGCTGGACAGGTAGCACAAGAAACAGGCCGTCCGACGATTTTATTAAGTACAGAAAGTGGAGAATCTGAACCAATTTTTGCACGAGGTTCTGCGCGTTCTATTAATTCTGTTGATTTATATCAGTTAGTTAAAGAACAAGCACATTTATTACATCGTTTTGGTGGACATCCTTTTGCAGCAGGTTTGAGTTTGTTGGTTGAAAATATTCCTTTGTTTACAGATGCAATTAATCAAAAATTACGGCAATCTTTACGAGGAATTGACCTTACACCCACAGTACAAGCAGATGTGGTGGTGACAGTTGCAGATTTGGGTAAAAACTTATTTTTAGAACTCAAAATTTTAGAACCTTGTGGAATGGGAAACCCAATTCCCAAACTATTAATTAAAAATTGTTGGTTTGAAAATTCTTGGCATCGTAATCAACAGGACTTACATGGCAAAAAAATCCAGTACATAAAAACTGAGTTTGATATTCGGGATGATTCTAGTAAAAACTCTTTTCCTGGGATTTGGTGGGGACATTATAAAGAAGAATTGCCTATGGGTAGATGTGATTGTATCGCAGAAATAGACTATAACAGCTTTAAAAAAGGCTATGAAATTAGATTAATTGCTGTGCGTTCCTCTGTAGAATCAGAAGTCAAAAATCAGAATTCAGCATTGATTTTAGATTGGCGAAATCAGCAATTATCAGAAGTAAATAAGAAAAACGAAATATTGCTTATTGAATCTTGTCCTAAGAGTTGGGATGATTTAAGGGCATGGTTAAGAAGGTCGATTTATAATCAACAACAACTAGCCTTAGCTTGGTCAAAACCCCAAAAACCAAAGCCCAAAGAAATTTGGCTGATGCTGGTGGGAATTGCTAAATACTTGCAGCGTACAAATGAACAAGTTACGCGCGTGCAGCTTTTAAATAAATTGGGTATCAGCGACTTGAGTTTATATTTAGGATTTAAGGCTTTAAAATATCTAGGTTTTATAGTTCACAGTCAAGACCATTATTTACAAATGACTTGGAATTCTGTGATGAGTAACGAAACTAAGGCTGATAATGCGATTAATCGATTTTTAGTCGCAGTACAAGAAGAAACATTTCAACAAGAATATTTTACCACAGTTCCCATATCTATTATTCAAGCGCTCGCTTGTAATCAGTAAGTGACCAAAAAAAAGGAATCTATCTAAAGATAAGTAAATACGGAGATAAAAACTTGTATCTATTTTACAAAATAAAGTGCGGAATGTGGCTTAAAAACTATCGTTTTGAATTTACTGTGAATGTAGTTTATTCATGCTGCTTATTGAAGTGCGGAATGTGGGATATTAAATCTTACTTGCATGATAAATTGAGCAAGCTGAAACAGGAAGTTAATGAATCTATTCCATCTGTAACTTCACGCTAACTAAACTGTGAATCCTAGAATGTTTGCGTTATGTTGGAGTCGGAAAGTCAGGGGAAATGATCATGAAAAAATGGCTTTGGCTAATATTGTTAATGTTGGTTACAACAATAGCCTTGATGGGGAGCACTAGTTTTTTCCCACATCCTGAAACTTTACCTATCGTTGAAACTACTCCTAAACAACAGCCTCAACCACAACCTCAAAATAAAAATACTAATACTCTATTAGTTTCTGCTGATAGACTTTTGGCACACATTCGAAAGTTGAATTTTCAACGATATACACCAAAAGAACGATCGCATAGAGCTAGGTATATCACAAATGAATTACAAAAATCCGGCTGGAAACCTCAAATCGAAAAATTACCCACTGGAGTAAATATTTTTGCCCAAAAACAGGGAAAAGACAAAGGCGCTGGTGCAATTCTCATTGCTGCCCATTATGATACTGTTGATTTATCTCCCGGTGCAGACTACTAGGAAATGTCAAAGTCCAGTTTTTTGGATTATTAAGCTGAGAATAAAGACCTTGAAAAATCATTTTTACAGCAATGCGACTTCTGATAAAATGCTTGATTAAATGCGTTCCCGGTTCAGCAAAAACATCATCATAACTTTGGCTATATCCAAAAGGACGAGAACAGTATTTACGATTATCTGGAATTGTTAGCATAAAAAAATTGGGTTCTTTATATTCATCAGGAACTCTAAATATTCCATATACATGATGTTCACCCTGCCAAGGTTTAACAACTACTTGGGTAGCTTGTATTTGGGAATTTTGTTTTTTTAAACTTAGTAAATTCACAAGACTGCAATTAGAATCATTCACAGGCCACAAAATAATAACAATTAGTAACGAAAACAGAAAAATTAAACCATAAATAATGGTACGGCGCATATCAAAATCCTATCTGATTTATGAAAATGGATTCAGATCCCCAAATTCTTCAACAACTTGGTGATCTATCTCCTGAGTGTTTGATGTTTAATTACAGCAGATTGTCAGTAAAGGAGGTACAAAATTTAAAAATAAAGTCATACTCCAAGAGACTTTCAACCCTGTTACCTGTTTCCTGTACCTTCTTCCCTGTTGTATGTTCACCTACTTATCGTAGTCAAAGACACCAAAACCAGCTACAATCCCCTAAGTTGAAGTGCAGTTTAAAGATGTTTACAGAAAAAAGCCGGAAGAATCTGAAGATAGTTGCAGGTGTACTGAGTACCATTGCAGTTACAAATTTTTTGGGAGCAAATACTTCCGCACAAGCGGCAGAGAAACTGGTTGTGCGCTATGGTGCTTTAGAAGAATCAGCTTCCCTTCCAGATTTAAAAAAAGCTGCGGAGACTGGAGAATTACCCGCTAGTTTAGGAACTTACACCAAAAGATTAACTGAACAACAACGCAACTTCCTGGTGCGCGGTTTAAAAATCAGAGTACCAGTGAATGTTGTCACCCTCAATCGCTTACTCAATACTCAACTTGGTAACACCATTCTCAATGACATCTCCAAAGCTTTAGTCCGCGAAGATAAAGCCGGAGTTCAAGCACTCAGAGGAGGTTTAATTTTAGGTGCTAATTCATCCCAAGGTCTATCTGTACTCAGTTTTATTGCTGCTTACCCCAGCCAAAACCTAGAAATTAACGTACCACAAGCTTTAACAGTGGCGAGAAGTTTAAATATGGCTTTTTGGCGGACTCAGCAGTTTATGCTGGCTATGACTCCCCGAATAGACCCTAGCAAAATAAAACTTGCTTATTCCCTAGACCCTACACAACCGGGAAGCAGCCAGGTACAAATATTAAACGTAAATTTAAATGATGAAAAGCGCCAACGTAAAATCCCCCTCGACATTTACTGGTCAAATTCTGCCAATACCGAAAAACCAGTAATTGTCCTTTCTCATGGTTTTGGCTTAGTTCGCACAGATTTACGCTATTTAGCAGAACATCTCGCATCTCATGGTTATGTAGTCGCAGCCCCAGAACATCCTGGTAGTAATCTGAAAGCTAACAAAGGTATAAATTCCTTAAATCCCCAGGAATTTTTAGCCCGTCCCCAAGATATTAGTTTTGTTATTGATGAATTAGAAAAACTTAACAAAATCACTGATAATCCATTACAAGGAAAATTGGCCACTAATAATGTCATGGTTGTTGGTTTTTCTTTTGGTGGTACTACAGCTTTAGCATTAGCCGGTGGTGAGTTCCAAATTGCCAATCTTAAACAAAGCTGTGAGCAAAAAGCAGCTAAATTAACTTTGGTAGAGGGTTTTTTATGTGTAGCTAAAAAATTACCAGAGAATAGCTACCAATTCCGAGATGAGAGAATAAAACAAATAGTAGCCTTAAATCCTGCAACTTCTTTATTATTTGGCGACACCGGTTTAACAAAGGTAAAAGTACCGACTCTAGTTTTGACTGGTTCAGCTGATGACATCACTCCAGCTTTCAGCGAACAAATTATCAGTTTTGCAAAAATTCCCTCTCCTAAATGGTTGGTAGCTGCGGTTGGTGGTACTCATCTCAGTGTGGTAGATCCTAGCGTTACTTCTGATTCACAAGAAAAAACAAACCCATCCATTTCCAGTCGGGAAGTAGTGGGTAAGCAAGCGGCTGATGTTCGCAAATATGTCAAGGCTGTTACTTTAGCAATGGCAGCACAGTCAACTGCAGAAGCGAGTAAATATGCTGTTTTTCTGACCCCTGATTATGCTCAAATAGCTTCAACTCCTGTTTTCCCATTTCGTCTACTTACCGAAGTTCCACCCACTGCATTGGGTTTGATCCCAGGGTTGATGAAAAATTGATTAAAAAATAAAAAGGCTTGGTTTCTCTTCCAAGCCCAGACTTCACTCAGGGTAAAATATAGCTTACTTTATAAATATTCAGCAATTTTCACATCCTCCTTAAGGATGAATCTACAACCTAGCAAGCCAGTATGAATGAGATTTATAACTTTGCATAAGAGGACTTTCCTTCAGTGCTGAAGAAATTTTGCTTTCTGAAAGCTAATATCATTTTTTATGTTGAAATTGAGATTTTGAACTAAAAATCCCTTTCTGGGTTTTTTTCTGAGATTTTAACCGATTTTTTTGCACAAAAAAAGTATAAAAAAGGCTTGGTGTTTTGCCAAACCTTACATCACAGAAGTGAAAGACTCTGGCAAATTTTATAATTCCTTATCTTCGTAATTCATCCACCCTAATAAATATTTATCCTGGTATTGCTGACAATAACATTGATTTATCCAGGTTTTCCGTTTGTTCAGGAAACTCTAACTAACCTAAGTTCGATGTAAATATAGCAACCATTAAAAATAGATGAGAAATGTACTTTATAAGCTAGTACACTATGGCGGAAATAAACCACCCATTCCAAATTCCTGACAAGCTATGCTGTTTTTAATGTAAGGACTCAGGTCTAAGGTAGAGGGATTAAAGAAGGTGTATGGAAAGCAGAGTGAACCATGGCTTTCATAGGTTGGTCAAAACACTCAATTAGAGAAAGTGCTTGACGGCGACAAGTTTGTATAACGGTCAATAAATTGGCAGTATGTTGGAATAGCTCCAGAGAAAGAGAACCACCACAGACTTTTCGTTGTGTCAGTGCTAAACCTAACCTTGGTTCAGCTAAATTATGATCAAG
>ERZ1034377.71-NODE-71-length-31846-cov-74.946866_pt1 | contig 31846 bp, 25 predicted proteins | sample MGYA00520584_ERZ1034377 | MGnify/ENA primary metagenome ERZ1034377 (study PRJEB33736, sample SAMEA104288464) | Azolla filiculoides | biome: Urban; feature: water surface; material: ditch water | place: Netherlands | collected 2014 ... | reverse complement strand
TCTTTTGCTAAAATTTTTTGCCTCATGTCTCATATTTTATAACGCCCTGTGTCCCACCCTCAACTTTTTCTTTTTTTTCTCTTACCCCTACTTATTGCGCCGATACAACTAACTATACTTTATGACAATTAAGGCTTACTATAGTAAACAGTAAATGTTAATAAATTGAAAATGATGTAAATTAGTTAAAACTTTCTCACCTCTACAACCTAGTTTATTTGACAATGAAATTCATGCAAGAATATGATGTCGTAATTATCGGTGCAGGACACAATGGTTTAGTTTGTGCTGCTTATTTACTCAAAGCGGGTTATAGTGTCCTGCTACTAGAAAAGCGCCCTGTTCCTGGAGGTGCAGCCACAACCGAAGAATGTATACCAGACAAAGCACCGGGGTTTAAATTTAACTTGTGTGCTATTGACCATGAATTTATTCATTTGGGTCCAGTTGTTGAAGAGTTAGAACTAACGAAACACGGTTTAGAATATCTAGAATGTGACCCAGTTGTTTTCTGTCCCCATCCTGATGGTAAATATTTCTTAGCTCATAAATCTTTAGAAAAAACCTGTACAGAAATTGCTCGTTATAACGAACGAGACGCCAAAAAATATGCTGAATTTACAGACTATTGGCAACGGGCAATTAATGCCATGATTCCCATGTTTAATGCCCCACCAAAATCAATTATAGATATTTTTGGTAACTACAACATTCAAAAAGTCAAAGACTTATTTTCAGTCGTTGGTTCTCCATCCAAAAGCCTTGACTTTGTGCGTACCATGTTGAATAGTGCAGAAGATATTCTCAATGAGTGGTTTGATGAAGAATTTTTGAAAGCGCCACTGGCCAGATTAGCTTCAGAACTGGGTGCGCCACCTTCACAAAAAAACCTGGCAATTGGTGTCATGATGATGTCCATGCGTCATAATCCCGGTATGGCTAGACCACGGGGAGGCACAGGTGCATTGGTGCAAGCATTGGTGAATTTAGTCACAAGCAAAGGTGGCGTAATTCTTACAGACCAGCACGTGGAAAAAGTTTTAATTGATGATGCAAAAGCTGTGGGTGTGCGGGTGGCAGGTGGTCAAGAATATCGAGCTAAATATGGAGTAATTTCTAATATTGATGCTCAACGTTTGTTTTTACAAATGACTGATAAAAGTGATATTGATGCAGTTGATTCTGATTTATGGGAAAGATTAGAACGCCGCATCATTAACAACAATGAAACTATCATGAAGATAGATTTAGCTTTAGATGAACCTCTACATTTTCCCCACCATGATCATAAAGATGAATATCTCACTGGTTCGATCTTAATTGCTGATTCTATGAATCATGTAGAACAGGCTCATAGCAAATGTACATTAGGAGAAATTCCCGATTCTGACCCATCAATGTATGTGGTCATGCCCAGCTTCCTTGATCCCAGTTTAGCACCTCCAGGTAAACATACAGTGTGGATTGAATTTTTTGGACCTTATCAAATTGCAGGTGCAGAAGGTACAGGTTTAAAAGGTACAGGTTGGACTGATGAATTGAAAAATAAAGTTGCAGATAGGGTAGTAGACAAACTAGCAACTTATTCACCAAATTTGAAAACTTCAATTATAGCTAGAAGGGTAGAAAGTCCAGCAGAATTAGGAGAAAGATTAGGTGCTTACAAAGGAAATTATTATCATATTGATATGACTATGGATCAAATGATATTTTTCCGACCTTTGCCAGAATTAGCTAACTACAAAACCCCCATTGACAATCTCTTTTTAACTGGTGCAGGTACACACCCCGGTGGTTCAATTTCAGGAATGCCAGGACGCAATTGTGCGAGGGTATTTTTGCAGAATAAGCACCCAATTACTCAGACTTTGAAGGATGCGGGTAATTCGATAAAGTCTACTGTAGAGTCGGTATTTGGTATTAGATAGTTATAACTGAGATATAGGGTGCGTTACATAACGTTAACGCACCTATTTTTATAGGTTATAGGTTTGTAAATTTGTAAGGATTCAGGGCAGATTGGATTTTTGTCATGGATAAAGGCCCACCAGCCGATAAAATTACCCTGTCTGAGTACCAAAAAATTAGAGTAGATACTAATTAAGATATTGATTCGGCAGAGAAATTCATTTTCTCTTAAAAGCTGTCTGCCGATTTATTCACGTTAATTTTATACATTGAAGATATTAACTCCAAAACTTTATGTACTGTATTTTTACTAATGTCGGTAAGCCTAACACATAACAAATAAAGATATTATTAAGTTGAGATAAAAACTTGCTGAAGTTTTGGTAATATGTGTTTGCTTTTGCTTTTAAAGGAAAAATCAAACTTTTTCCCTAAACCAATCTACACTACATAATAAATTAAAAATCACAAAGTAATCAGTATTGATTCCTATGTAGTACCGAGTTAAAAAATAATTTTGAGAGGATGTTTATGGAAAACTCGGATACCGAAGGGTATTCTCAATCCCAGATCTAAAATTGTATGACTTGTTACCGATGACAAAAGGGACATAAATCTGATGAAATAAAGATAATGTTGTCCACACTGTAATCATGACAGACCGTGTTTTAATTATTGGAGGACGGGGACGCATTGGTAGCGCAGTTGCTAATGATATCCTCAATCACACACAGACAGATATTACTATCACTGGACGTTCCCCAGAGGGGAGTTTATCTTTAGGTGAGAGAGTGCAGTTTTTGCAGTTAGATTTGAGGGAATTTGACAAATTGAGGGATGCGATCACACAATCAAATCTAGTCATCCACTGTGCTGGGCCATTTCACTATCGAGATACACAAGTTCTAGAAACTTGCATTGAGCAAGGTACAAATTACTTAGATGTCAGTGATCACCGTTCCTATACCCAAAAGGCGTTAAATTTACATCAAAAAGCTGTTGATGCGGGAGTAACGGCAATTATTAATACCGGTATTTTCCCTGGTATTTCTAACAGTTTAGTACTTCAGGGAATCGAGCAATTTGAAAAACCAGAAAAAATACATTTAAGTTATTTAGTCTCCGGTTCTGGTGGCGCTGGAGTTACCGTGATGCGAACTACATTTCTCGGTTTACAGCATTCTTTTGAAGCTTGGATAAATGGTGAATGGCACTTAGTTGCACCTTATTCTGACCGGGAAAATATTAACTTTCCTCATCCATATCAAAGCAGAGCAGTTTATTGGTTTGATATGCCAGAAACTATCACACTACCTCATTCTTTTCCCACAGTAAAAACCGTAATTACTAAATTTGGTTCAATTCCTGATGTTTACAACCATCTAACTTGGATAGCTGCCCATATTTTCCCAAAATGGTTAATCCAGCGCCGTTATATGATCGAATTTTTGTCTCATGTGAGTCATAGCATGACTAATTTTACAAATATCTTTACTGGAATTGGAGTAGTAGTACGCGCAGAAGTGACAGGAGAAAAAGATGGTCAAACAATTGTTTATGCTGCAACTTTAGTCCATGAAAATACTGCTGTTGCTTCTAGTATGGGTACTGGTAGTATCGCCAAATTAATCCTAGAAGGTAAACTCAAACACCCTGGAGTTTCACCTGTAGAAGCAGCATTACCTACCAGTTTATTTACAGAAATTATCCAAGAACGGGAAATACAAATTAATTCTCATTGGGCTCCTAATAGAGAGGTCTGAAAATTTAGGAAGGAGTCTTTGTCTGGCTTTCCATATTGTTAAGATTAGGAAAGAGCTAAGGAAAGAATCAGGGTTGGGAATAGTAACTGATAGTTCCTATCCATGAAGATGTTGATGACAAATTCATAACTGACGTCATATCCATAACATATCCATAACATTTATGAAATGGGCAAAACTAATGAACCGATTCCTAATGTGACTAAACCACAAATCCTAAGAATTACTTGTAACTAAATTGGGGAATCCAGGGTAAATCTTTGTTGAGGTACCCGGAATGTTTTTACAAATCTAATGACCTGTTCAACAAAAATACCCTTGGTGGAAAACTCTTTGTTTCCTGCCTTTTGTTCTGAGTCGCCATGGCATAATCGCTATAATCTTTTTCTACCTGTTCAAGGAGACTAACAGGGAAAACATTTGGTAATATCTCTAGTCAGTAATGAAATGTGTCCTTTGCTTCCCTTTTCCATATACCGAAATGCAAACCTAAAACCTCAAATATTGGCATTTCCCTCCACTAGAACAAGCATAGAGATACCTGTTCTTTTATCTCTATTTTCCCTTTCCCCCCTCCTCCTTTCTGATTTATACCTATCTTTTTACTTTCTATGTCACCTTGAAGTTTTTTATGCTGCATTTCACCTTGGGCTAACAAGTCTTGAAACTGATGGTTAGTTATTCCCAGTATTTGTTTTCTACGATGTGGATATTCTTGAATATAGTTAATTTAGTGGATTTTTCCTTGTGGTACACCCTCAAAATTCCCTTCTACCATTTTTTTCACACTAAGTTAATTTTCCTGACAGGTCTAAGGAACAATCAGCCCCATAACTATCCCAGATGCGCTCAGCCATATTACATTTACTATAAACCATGTTCCCAACCAGTTATGCCAATTACTCTCTTTAAGGACATAAATGCCAAAATAAACAAACGGAAAAGCTAAAGCGTCATTTAAGCCTCCCTCAGAAGTTAAATCAAAGCGTAACTCATCATCGTCATTTGTATCTGTCAGTTGCACCTCCGAGCTTAATACAGGGTCAGTTGGTACCAGAATTGCACGTAATAAAATTGCCTATCCTCAATTCATCCCTAACCATAATTTCCCTACAGCAGCCAGGGAAAAGATGGAAATTGGCATTAACAATCCAATCAGTCGTGCTCTAATATTCCACAACTTCCACTGGAAAAGTGGAACTATTTTTAAGCCACAACTAAACACAGAAATAATCACAACAAATTGAGTTAATCTTTCCAGCAATTCGGCATTTAATAATTTATGACGACGTCATTGAATCAAACCTGTACCATAAGGTCCTAAAAAAAACCCTCCCAACCATTAGGTAGATCATGGCAAAAGAAAGAGGCAGACGGGAAATCCAACCTGATCCTAAAGTAACAATCAGTAAAACTAGACCATTCACCAACAAATCCAAAATATAAACATCTATCGTAGATTTATGTATACACTTGTATAGAAAGTAATTGCTCCTTTACAAACTTAATGGAGTCTACATTTAAGTAGAAATCACCTCAAGGTAGATTTTTGAGAAATATTTGGCATTTATTGGTAGATTTGTTAGCCTAGTCAGAAAATAAATTGATAGTAATTTTCGTCATGCAACTCCCACCTAGCTCAGAAATTCCCAGATTTATTCAGCGTCTGCAATGGGTTTTTAATCCTTTGAAACTCTTGGAAACATCTGCCAAGACCTACGGAGATTTTTTTACACTTCAGCTAACAAATGCAGAACCAATAGTATTTATTAGCAACCCCCAAGGGATTCAAGAAATTTTTACAACTCCTCCTGATTATTTTGATGCAGGAAGATCAAATAAACTGATTAAACCTTTAGTTGGAGATAACTCTTTACTATTAATAGATGGAGCAACTCACCAACATCAAAGGAGATTATTAACTCCTCCATTTCATGGAGAACGAATGAAAGCCTACGCACAAATTATCACTAACATTACAAAACAAGTAATTAGTGATTGGCAACTTGGGCAACCTTTTTCTGTGCGGGATTCCATGCAAGAAATTTCTCTGCGGGTAATTTTACAAGCTGTATTTGGCTTGTGTGAAGGACAAGGTTTGACAAAGTTACAAAAACTCGTAGCTTCTTTACTGGATTTATCAGGTTCTCCTTTGCGTTCTGCTGTCACTTTCTTTCCTGCATTACAAGTAGATTTAGGGGCTTGGAGTCCTTGGGGAAAATTCCTGCGTGAAAGAGAAAAAATTCATCAAATTCTGTACACTGAAATTCAGGAACGCAGAAATAATCCTGATTCATCTCGCACTGATATCCTTTCCTTAATGATGTCAGCCAAGGATGAAAATGGAGAAGGAATGACAGATATAGAATTGTGTGATGAATTAATGACTTTGTTATTAGCTGGTCATGAAACTACGGCTTCAGCTTTAACATGGGCATTATATTGGGTTCATAATTTACCCATAGTTCGAGAAAAGCTGATTAATGAATTAAATAGTATTACTGAAAATACAGAATTAAATGAAATTTATCGTTTGCCTTATCTGACTGCCGTTTGCCAAGAAACATTACGCATTTATCCGATTGCGATGATTACTTTACCTCGCATAGTTAAAACACCAACAAAAATTATGGGTTATGAATTTGTACCAGGTACTTTACTTGCACCTTGCATATATTTAACTCATCGTCGTCCTGATTTATATCCAGAACCGAAAAAATTTAAACCAGAACGCTTTTTAGAACGTCAATATTCACAATATGAATATCTTCCTTTTGGTGGTGGGAATCGTATCTGTATTGGTATGGCGTTCGCTATGTTTGAAATGAAGTTGGTTCTAGCCACAGTTTTATCGCAGCTATATTTGGAATTAGTTGATAATATTCCTGTCCAACCTATCCGTCGGGGTGTGACTTTAGCCCCTTCTGGTGGTAAATGGTTGGTTGCAACTGGTAAACGGGAAAAGGTGAAGATTGCAGTGGGAGTATAAGTAAGAGCTACCATGTACACACAAGTGCTCGAATATAGCCAAGCCCTCACCGAACCTCCCCCTCACTCCCAATCCTGGGGTGACAAGAATTTTCAAAGTCGCCCATCATTGGGGGATTTAGAGGGCGAAATAAGCTGAAATGAAGACAGGTAGGACTTGTGTGTACACGGTAGGTATGAAGCAGGAAGAAAATGCGGACAATTTTCAGCAATTGTTAGCACTTTTGTATCAGGATCTACACAGTCAAAGCAGCAGATGTTTTTTCATGTTTCTGGAATGGTGGACGCATTTCTAAACCCAGTAAATTCAGCATTTCCCGGTCTGCATCATAATGAGGACAAGGAGTTGTCAGCGTCAACATTTTGTTGTCATCGCTGGAGAAAATCGAATTAGCCCCCGCCATAAAACATAAAGCTTGTTCAACTTGGGAAAGTTTTGCTCTACCTGCGCTTAAGCGGACATCGGAAGTAGGGATGACAATTCTAGCGGTAGCAATCATCCGCACTACATCCCAAATTTTTACTTCCGGTTGATCTGCCAACGGTGTACCAGGAACTTGTGAGAGAATATTAATCGGTACAGACTCTGGATGGGGCTGTAAATTGGATAGCGTGTACAACATTCCTACACGATCTTCCACTCTTTCACCCAAGCCGAGAATGCCACCAGAACAGACAGTAACATTAGTTTGGCGGACATTTTCAATTGTATTCAAGCGATCACCATAAGTGCGCGTAGTAATCACTGTACTATAATATTCCTGGGAAGTGTCCAAGTTATGATTATAAGCATAAAGTCCCGCATCCTCTAACCGCTTGGCCTGATTCGCATTTAGCATCCCCAAAGTACAGCATACCTCCAAACCAATGGAAGTAACATCCTTTACCATATCCAGCACTTCCTCAAACTGGGAATTATCCCGCACTTCCCGCCACGCAGCACCCATACAGACGCGACTTACACCAGTTTCTTTCGCTTTTTGAGCGATGCTAATCACCGTTTCTTTTTCTAACAGTGCTTCCGGCTTTACCTCTGTTTTATAGCGGGAAGATTGAGCGCAGTAACCACAATCTTCGGGGCAACCACCTGTTTTAATAGAGATAAGCTTACAAACTTGTATTTGTTTTGGGTCATGAAATTGGCGATGCACACTAGCAGCTTGATAAATAAGCTCTAGAAATGGTGTATTATATATTGCCAAAATCTCATGTTGCTGCCAATCGTAGCGTATTCCCACCTTCACTATCCTTTTGTAGATTGTTACTTAAATACACAGAATTAATAATTCTAGTGTATGAAATCAGAACTGCCACTAATCACATAACCAATCGTCTGTTATTAAGAGTCAGGATTCCCGAAGATATACCACAAATTATCCAATATTTTACTATTAATAAAGCCTATCTTACACCATTTTCACCCACTTGGGTTGATGGTTTTTCACAGCAGAATATTGGCAATATCAAATCGAACAATATCATCTGGAATTAATTCACGGCTGCGCCTTAAGATTATTTATATATCACTAAATCAACCGCACGAAAATTATTGGCGTTGTCAATTTTAGTAGTTTTGTGCGGGGAGCAGCTAATTTTTGTAATGTTGGATATAGTCTAGCAGAAACAGCACAAAGTCATGGCTACATGACAGAACCATTCAAAGCCAGCACAGAATATATCTTTCAAGAATTAAATTTCCATCGCATCATGGCAAATTATATGCCACACAATCGCCGTAGTGGTAACATGCTAAAAAAAATAGGTTTTGTAATTGAAGGATATGCTAGAGACTATATATTAATTAATAGTAAATGGGAAGATCATGTTCTCACCAGTTTGACTAATTATAACTGGAAACCATAATTAGAGAAATTGTAAGAATTCAGGAGTCAGGAGTCAGGAGTCAGAATGTTTGAGAAATTGGTTAATTATCAAATAGGTATTTTTGGCGTTAGCCTGAAAAAACTGACTGCTGTTCGCGTAGCGTGCCGTTAGGCATTAGCTGAATGCTTACGAGAAATTCAGGAGTATGGCTATAGCTTCCCCTAGGTTACACTATCAGGAGTCAGGAGTATACTTAACAACAAGATCCCCGACTCCTTAAAGAATTGGGGGATCTGAATCCTGATAATTACGAATTACGAATTACTAGTCCCTAATCATATCAGATGTAAGATAAAGATAAGAACAATTAAGAATGGCTGATAATGACACTGGCTGAAACTCGAAATTACAAAGATTCTAGTAATCCTTTACTATCTCTCAACTACGAAAGCGCCTTAGAATCTCTAGGTAATGATTACTACGATGAAGTTGCTGCAGAGGAATTTCCTCAACATATTCTGCGTTGGCGCAATAATGCATTATTACCCCGTTTAGGACTTGATCCACAACTAGTAAAAAATGAAGATTTTATTACCGCTTTTGGTAAATTTCAACAACGAAAACCCTTTTTAGCATTGCGTTATCACGGTTATCAATTTGGTGAATATAACCCACATTTGGGTGATGGTAGAGGGTTTCTCTATGGACAAATACGGGGAAGCGATCACGAATTATACGACTTTAGTACAAAAGGTTCTGGGAGAACACCTTACTCCCGTGCTGGTGACGGTATGCTCACACTCAAAGGTGGAGTCAGGGAAGTTCTTGCAGCCGAAGCACTTAACCGTTTAGGGGTCAGAACCTCCCGCTGTTTAAGCATGATTGAAACCGGACTAGGTTTATGGCGTGGAGATGAACCTTCCCCTACTCGTTCATCAGTAATGATACGCATGAGCAAATCTCATATCCGGTTTGGAACTTTTGAAAGACTGCACTATTTAAAACGTCCTGATTTAACTAAGAAATTGTTAGATCATGTGATTGAGCAATATTACCAGAACCTCATTAATGAACATGATAAATATGCCCTCTTTTATGCAGAATTAGTGCAGCGAGTAGCAGAGTTAGTAGCACAGTGGATGGCGGCAGGTTTTTGTCATGGAGTCTTGAATACTGATAATATGTCAATTACAGGGGAGAGTTTTGACTATGGACCTTATGCCTTTATTCCTACTTATGATTTATACTTCACCGCTGCATACTTTGATTATTATCGACGCTATTGTTACGGTCAGCAACCGAGTATTTGTCATTTGAATTTAGAAATGCTGCAAGAACCGCTAAAGGCAGTAATTGATATAGCTGATTTACAAAATGGTCTATCTAAATTTGCCGAATATTATCAGGTTGAATATCGAAATCTAATTTTGAAAAAATTAGGGCTTGGCAATTTGCATTTTGTAGAAGCTGATGATTTATTGGAATTGACAATTACCTTATTAAAAGATAGTCAAGTTAGTTATCATCAATTCTTCGCGGATATGACTCTTACTTTTTCAAGTCAATGGCGAGATGAGCCAGCTTTTGTGATGAATGATTCTGAAATTTTTCCAGCTTTAGGAGCATCTGCAGTTTTCCATAATTGGTGTGTACTTTATCATAAAATTCTCAATAACTTTGACCCTGAAAAAATGGTAATAATTGCAAAAAATTTAACTAAATATAATCCACGAGCTAATTTATTAAGACCTGTAATTGAATCAATTTGGGAACCGATAATAGAAGCAGATAATTGGCAACCTTTCTATGATTTAGTTCAACAGTTTCAGTAACATAACCACCCCACTAATTAATGTACGCCTTTTTAATGTAGTAGTCTGGCAATACTATTCATCCCCTGGGGCTAAAATACCTCTATTATCCCATTTTTTTAGAGGGAATAAGGGATATCTTCAGAAAATGTGCATCTTAACTGAGTAGTATTGCTTAGAGGAAATTCTTTATACTTTTATAGTATCAATAGCCTTTTCTAGCATATCAACTAAAGAGTTTGGGAGCATTTTAACATTGGGAAAAATTGTTTCTAAATTGACAGTGATTTATTTTTAAAAAATCTAGTTCTTCTTGGATTAACGTGCCTACATAAACAGATATTGAGAATCAGTATTAGCGAGAATTACAGCAAATTTTTTATTTTCATAACGGGCTACTAAATCAGTTGAACGTTTAACTACTGATTTAATTTCTGTAGCTAATAGCTGTAAGCATTTGTCTGTTTTTAAATGATCATCAGCATGAAGAAAGTTTTTGAAAAAATCCACATTGCATAATAATAGAGAAATGGGTGATTTTTCACGAGAAAGTTTTTGCCATTGCAAATTTAAATATTCATCAAACTTTTTCCGATTGGCCAATCTCGTCAGAGGGTCTAAGAGATCACCGTATTGTCAATCCTGATTAGCCGTAACCAAGATTTTGGATTTTGGATTTCGGATTAATTCCACGAATAAATAAATCTAGGGGTTTGTATCATCAAGGAATTATTGTCAGTTCTATAGAGGTTAAAAACTTGACACTCATGCGGTTCTTTATTCCCACTTCCCCAGAGTTAAATTAAATTTTTAATTCTTAATTTTTAATTCTCCTCTATCTTCATGACATCAAATTTTTAGATACAATCCTGTTTCTACCTTGCGCTTTGGCAGTATAGAGTGCTTGATCTCCAACTTCAATTAAAGTATTGGGAGCAATTTGCATATTAGGGAAAATAGTTGCAACTCCTATACTCAAAGTAACATAATTATCAACTTTAGATTGAGCGTGGGGAATCTTGAGATTATATACTTTTTGTCGAATGTCTTCAGCTAAGTAAATAGCTACTTTATCATTGGTATTGGAAAGAATTACTGCAAATTCTTCTCCACCATAACGAGCTAATAAATCAGATGGCCGCCTAACTGATAATTTAAGTGTTTTAGCAATTTGCTTTAAACAATCATCTCCGGTTAAATGACCATAAGTATCATTATAATTTTTAAAAAAATCTACATCACATAATAATAAAGACAGAGGCAATTTTTCACGAGCGAGTCTTTGCCATTCTGAATTTAAATATTCATCAAATTTTCTACGGTTGGCAACTCCTGTTAATCCATCGAGAAAAACAAAAAGTTGTAATTGCTGATTTGCTGCCAGCAACGCTGCTTCAAATCGTTGACGTTCTTTGATTTCTTGTTGTAAGAGTTTGTTTTGTTGAATAAGTTGCTGATTTTGCTGGTAAATAACAACTTGATTCCTCACTCTTGCTAATACTTCTAATTCTTGAAAAGGTTTAGTAATGTAGTCTCCTCCACCAATTTCAAAGGCTATAATTTTATCAGTAGTCTGATCTAAAGCACTAATAAAAATTATAGGTATATTGGCAGTTTTTTCTTGAGACTTTAATTGTCTACACACTTCATAGCCATTCATATCTGGCATATTAATATCCAGTAAAATCAAATCAGGAGGTTCTATCTTTGCTGCTTGTATGGCAATTTCTCCACTAACTGTTTTTTTTACTTTAAATCCTTTTGATTCTAACATTTTGGATAATAAACGGAGATTGTCTGGATTATCATCAACAATTAAAATTTGTCCGAAATTGTGTTCGTAATCAGATGAGAACATAATTCAATTTAATTTAATTTGATTTTAGTCAGGAGCAGTGAGGTTAATAATTGTTTCTATATGGAAGTTATAAACTAAATTTTTTAAACCATCAGCTAGTTGTCTGTGTTCCGCGGGTATTTGTTCAAACAGTTCATAAAGTTGTGCATCGTCAATCACTATTGCTGCTGCATGAACCTGAGCAATCCAAAATGGTGCCATAACCTGTAAATCAGAGTTACTCAATTTTATTAATCTATGATCAGTTTTCAGCTTATTTTGTTTTTGTTGCTGATGAATCTCTGCATAGAGATAGCGTAAATTTAGATACTGAGCCATTTTTTCAAAGAGCATCTTTTCTTCAAAAGGCTTAGAAATAATATCGTCACAACCGACTTGTAAAATAGCTTGTTTATCTTCTTCAAAAGCACTTGCAGTTAGAGCAATCATGATGATATTTTTTCCTTGATTCATGGCTCTAATTTGCTTGGTTGCTTCATACCCGTTCATCACTGGCATTTGTATATCCATCCAAATCAGATGGGGTTCCCACTCTTGGCAAATATCAATTGCTTGTAAACCATTTTCTACTGCACGTACATCTAACCCAACAGATTCTAGTAGTTTAACTAGTAAAAGACGATTTTCTAAAATGTCTTCAACAATTAAGATTCTGTATCTAGGTTGTCCTGGTTCTAGACCAACAACTCTTTTGGTATTTTTAATAGGAGAAATGATATCTCCCTTATTAGCAAGACTGAGTTGAACACGACAAGTAAAGGTTGTACCCTCACCTAAAATACTCTTAACTGTTATGTCACCTCCCATGAGTCTAGCAAATTGACGGCTAATAGCTAATCCCAGTCCAGTCCCTTGCATAAACTGTCTTCCACCTTTGGACTGGAGGAATGCTTCAAAAATTAATTCTTGGTCTTCAAGAGCAATACCGGCACCTGTATCTTCCACTTCTAATTCAATTAGAACTTTGCCATTTGTTACAGCTAAAGGTGCATAATTTGGAGGACAGGATACCCTGATAGCGACATGACCAACAACGGTAAATTTTATAGCATTACCTATTAAATTAATTAGTATTTGTTTGAGTTTGCCTTCATCTCCAAAAACATATTTATTCACCTCGACACCAAATTCAGTAATTAAATTTATTCCCTTATCTGCAGCTTTGAGAGCAAACATTTCTTGAATTGAGTAAATGAGACGATACAAGTCAAAATAGGTTTCATTTAGGGTTGGTTTACCAGCTTCAATCTTAGACATTTCCAATACATCATTAATTAATGAGAGCAAATGCTCACCACTGCGACTAATGATGTCTAAATTTTCTTGATCTTCTTGAGATAATGAGCTATTACGGGTTAATATTTGAGTGAAACCCAAGATGGCATTGAGTGGAGTTCGTAATTCATGACTCATCTTGGCCAAGAATTGACTTTTAGCACGGTTGGCAATTTCTGCCTGTTCAGCTGCTTGTTGTAATGCTACTTGGGAAAACTCTAGTGCAGCAAGCATGAGGCTATTTCTCATCTCTTGTGCCACTTCAATTTCAAATATTTGCCAAGGAAGTGATTTGTGTTTAACTGTCTGTTTCCATAGTTCAAATGATTTACGTGGGGTGAGGTAATATTCTTGCTGTGAGTTCACAGCTATTGCTTCATGGGGATTACCTGCCCAATTTACAGTTTGAACTTGCTCTGGTCTGAACCAGATAATATGATAAGACTGCTGATGGAGAAATATTGAAATTGCTAAAATACCAGTTGCTATATCTTGAAACTTGCTAGCGTTTGGATATAGTGGTGGGAGCGAATCTGTGTAAAAAATTTCTTGTTGATTTTTTTGATTTAATATCCACTCTACTAGATCCCGCGTATCTTCTGCTGATGGGGTATTACCAATTAATATTAATTGTCCTTGTAATAAAACAGCAGTGCCATTCGCTTTTAATAATTTTAATAAATTTGTTTTATTCCGCTGGAAGACCTTACCGATGTGATCTAATTCATTGGTTAAATTGTGATTTAGTTCTTGTTGAATTAATTTGACTTTTTGACGGTAGAAATTTAAGGCTCGTTCGCGATGATTAACTAATTCAATAGATGAGAATTGACCGATTACTTCACAAATTTTCCGAATCTCATAATCAATATATCTGGGGGAGTAATGGTGACAAGCAATTAAACCCCAAAGCTTATTTTCATGAATGAGTGAAATGCACATTGAAGCAGTCACACCCATATTTTGTAAGTATTCTACATGACAGGATGAGATATTTCTTAATATTGCACAACTTAAATCAAGGGGTTCATTGCTAAGAGGATGATTGCTGGGAATAATTTTTACAGGTTGATAATTAACATCTGGAATGATTCGCAGCCGATTTTTGTAGTAAAGTTGTCTGGCTTGATTAGGAACGTCAAAAGCAGGATAATGTAATCCTAAATAACTTTCTAAATTACTTTGTTTATCTTCGGCAATAACAACTCCACTGTAGTCTGGGGTAAAGCTGTATATCATTACCCTATCAAACTGAGTTATTTTTCTCACTTCTTGGGCAATTATTTGATGAATATCCGATAAATGGAAGGCGTTACGTATGTTGAAAATTGCTGTTTCTAAAAGATAAGTATATCCTACTAATGCATTTGTTGTGATAGCTGCATGAGGTTCTAACTCTAGGATTAGAACTCCATTAGAACGATGCAGGATTCCTAATAATCTTGAAGACTTTTTTTGGTTGTAAATTGTAATTTCTAATGAATGGATAACTACGGGTTTATCCTCTTGTAACGAATGAGTAATTGATTCTATTTGTTCTGAAGATAAGAGGCAGTTTAAGTTTTGCCCCAGTAAAGACTCTGGGGGAATCCCAAAAAAATGATTTGTATTTTCACTAATTTGTAAGATTGTTAAATCTGGTTCTTGTAAAGCTAGGAGTACACCATGTGCCTGTATATAACCAGGGATGTGAATTGGTTGTTGTTCATATTTACTATAATCGAGACTTTCCGGTATGTTAAAGTATTTATTTTTCATATATAATTCATTTATGTTTTTTATATATTTTCTAGTTGGTGGGTGAAAATAAATGTAATACCCAATATATAGAACTCCTATATATACCCGGCTTTTTTTAGAATTCAGTGAGCTATATTGTGAGCGCTTTACAGCTAATTCGGTTGATATATTTAGCAATATCAAGAGTAATGACTATATATTGCACCAAAAGAGTGGTTAGTATCAACTTTCACGATTAAATCAACTTTGGCAGATTTCAGTAACGGCTTGATCAATAATTCTGGGTGTAATGAGCGCCAAAAGTAATTGACAAATTTTTCTATTTCTGCATCGTTCATACCTGATTTGCCAGTAGTAATCATTTTCTTTTCTGCTTGTTTACGCCATTGTAAAGAACAATGATAATCGTTGGGCTCAAGTGCTATTAAGCTATCTAAGCGTGACCATAATGGTAAATAAGCTTGGAGTTGATGATTCATGTCACGAGCAAAAGCGCGGTCTTCATGTGTGACGATGGGTGGCGGTGCAGTATCAAAAGTTTGGGGCTCAATGGGTTGCACACCAACAAACCAGCCTTCAAATAGGACTATATCAACGTGGGTAAAAATTTCTGGGGTGGTGCGATCACCTGCACCGGAGTAAGCTGATTTATCAAAGCGGGGAACGCTTATAGGACTCTTGCCTTCATGAATCTGATCGAGTAAAATTAAACCTAAGTCGATATCGTGGGTTCCTGGTGGGCCGCGCCAAATTAAACGGGGATCTTGCTGAGTTAAAGCCAAGCGATCGCTATAAGTTTTGTACAAGTCATCCAAAGATAAACACAAAGTACAGTATCCCAACTGCTGGATAATCAAACTCAGAATCTGGCACATTGTGGTTTTACCAGTACCTTGTCCACCTAAAATCCCCTGGATAAAAGGTCTACCCAAATTTTGACGACTTGAAACAATTTTGATCGCCAGCGGTAGCCATAAATCCCACAAAACCTGTAACATGGCTTGAGACAGCATTTCCAGGTTAGTTTGGCAAAATTGGCTAAAAGTGGGTAAAACAGATTTAAGTAGCTGTGATCGCTCTAAAATAACTTGAGCTACATTCTCCGGGGTAATGCCAAAAATCTTTGCCCTCACAGAATCCGTCAATGCTTCTTCTTGTGCAGAAACTTGCCAATAGGCATCCGTAATACCTTTAGTAAAAAATTTATTTAGCCACTCATCGGTCATAATCAGCACCCCCAAACAAATCAAGAACCTAATTTGAAAGCTTCTAAAAATAGACTGTAGATAAAACCAATCTTGAGTAAATTGAGTGATTCTACCCAAATTGCTTGTCTAGCAAAAAAGTTGCGACTATAAAATATTCTGCTGGTAATCTCCGTCAGTAAGACTAAAAAAGCAGCTACAACAATATCCAACTCTGCCTTTTGTCCAGCAGTAGTAGACACTGCCGAACCCATAAAAAAACCAAACAACCAAGAAATTAACAGCAGCGAAAATCGCCGCCAAGGATTAACAAACCATTGCCCCAAACTCCTAGCAATAGTATCTAATAGGTTATTAAGACGAGTATTTTGCATGAAGGTGACTGGAGACTGGAGACTGGAGACTGGGGACTGGAGAGAAATTTCTTCTCTTGCCTTCTTCCTTGTATCTATATCCCTTAAAACTGACAACTAAGAAAAATCTTATCTCTAAAAAGTATGATTATGAAATCTTCCATGTATCGCAACTTGGCAGTTATAACTTGTGCATTGGGACTACTAGGACTGATAGCCGGATGCTTAGGACTGAGTGTATCCTTTGAGCCAGACCAGCCAGACCTTTTATCAACACTTACTGATCAAACTCCTGCATTAGAAGAAAAGATAGCCCCACCAACTGGCTCACAAAAAGTCATATCTGCTAGTGCAGATAATGTCACAAGTGCAACACATAAACAATTAGAAAAACCCACTTCAGAAAACCCAGCTAATAAAAGCAAAGGCTTAGGCAGTTTGCGAATGAGTAATCAAACAAATCAACCTGTACGTCTAGCCCTATTAGCCCGACATTCATCCGTAAAAAACTCCGCAGCCAGCAAAAATAAATATAATTTTCCAGCCCATTGGGATTTTGCTCCCCAAGAAGGTAGTCAAAAAGGTTTAATTTTATCCCTCCCAGAGGGTAATTTAAAACTAGAAAAAGGAGATATTTTAGTAGCCTTTGCCCAAGATGGCACCCGACGCTATTGGGGACCCTATATTGTTGGAGAAACCTCCTCACCAGAATGGAATTCCCAAACCAAAGAATGGCAATTGCTACTAACTCCTTAAAAGGTGTAGGGTTAAAGGTGCTGGGAAAAATTAAATTGATCAAACCTATGGCAGATTCAAACGTTCAACTGTCCGGTCGAGAAATTTATCGAACAATTGGTAACAACATTCAAAAAGTGATGAAAGAGCAATCAGCAGCAATTAGAAAATTGTTAGCTGCCTTTGCTAGTGGTGGACAGATCTTGTGAGAAGATTCTCCCGGAACTGGTGAAACCAGTTTAGCTAAAGCCTTAGCATTTTCTGTTGATGTCAGCTTGAAACGAATTTAATTTACACCTCACTTATTACCATCAGATATCTTAGGTGTTTCGATTTTAAACCCCAACGCACAAACCTTTAATTTCCATGAAGGTGCGATTTTTGCTCACATAGTTTTAGCTGATGAAATCAACCGTGCTTCACCCCGCACCCAATCAGCACTATTAGAAGCAACGGCAGAATTTCAAGTTACTGTGGATGGAAACTTGCGAAAACTAAAATATCCACTTTTTGTAATTGCCACACAAAACCCAGTTGAATCTCTTGGAACTTACCCCCTCCCAGAAGCCCAAATGGATCGGTTTGCACTGCAATTTAGCTTAGCATATATCTCAGCAGCAGAATAAGTTAACCTGTTATCAGATCAAATTCAACAACATTCCATAGATACAATTCAACCATAGTTAATGATATCGCTTACAAAGTTAAACCTATCATCATTGATTGAACTTCATTATCGCTATCGTTTTGATCCCCAAGGTCTTCAAGATGCGGAAAGAGATGGTTAAATAAATATCGCTCCTCAGATCCCCGACTTCTGTCAGAATAAAATCTGACCAAAGAACGACTTTTGAATTATTGTGTTTAAGGGAAAGACACCATTTACCGTGTCTGTAAGTATGGATTTATGAGGCTAAAATTGAGCAATCGCTCCTCTGTTGACCAATGGATTAATAAGATAGAACAGCGTCCAGCCCTTGCTGTGACTATTTCAATAGTGTGGTTGCTGTTGATTAATTACATCGCCTTTGTCTGGAATTTGGGCAATATTGGCTTAATTGACGAAACTGAGCCGCTGTTTGCAGAAGCTTCCCGGCAAATGCTAGTTACAGGTGATTGGATTACACCCTTTTTTAATGGTGAAACTCGTTTTGACAAACCAGCGTTAATTTACTGGTGTCAAGCGCTCGCCTACTCTATTATGGGGGTGAATGAATGGGCAGCACGCATACCCTCGGCATTAGCAGCAACGGGTGTGACAGCTTTGGCATTCTACGGTATACACTGGCATTTTGCCAAAAAAGATCAATTAGAGCAAGTTGCAAATCCTAATCGTCGTTACTTAACAGCAGCTATTGCATCAGCTTTAATGGCACTCAATCCCGAAATGATTGTTTGGGGGAGAGTTGGTGTTTCCGATATGTTACTCACCGGTTGTATAGCCTCAGCTTTGCTTTGCTTCTTTTTGGGATACGCTCAAAATTCTTCCCCTTCTCCCTTCCCCAATAAATGGTATCTGGCTTGTTATGTATTGATGACCGGAGCAATTTTAACCAAAGGACCAGTGGGAATAGTTTTACCAGGATTAATTATGATTGCCTTTGCCCTATACTTAGGCAAATTCTGCGAACTGTGGCGAGAAATGCGCCCGATTTTGGGCATGGGAATAGTCTTCGCTTTATCTGCTCCCTGGTACATCTTGGTGACTTGGCGCAACGGCTGGAATTTTATTAATACCTTTTTTGTTTATCACAACATAGAACGCTTTACAGAGGTTGTGAATGGTCACTCAGCCCCTTGGTATTTTTATTTTTTGGTAGTATTGTTGGGTTTTGCACCATATTCAGTTTTTATACCTATGTCCATAGCCAGGTTAAAATTTTGGCAGCGCTCGCACTGGAAAAATCAGGAACGTTCTCAACAATTGGGTTTATTTGCCTGTTTCTGGTTTTTGGGTGTATTTTGCTTTTTCACCATCTCCGTCACCAAACTCCCCAGTTACGTATTACCTTTAATGCCAGCAGCAGCCATTCTTGTAGCCTTATCTTGGAGTAACCTGTACCCAAACACACAAACTCCTCAAGCTTTCCACATCAGTAGTTGGGTGAATGTGGCTTTTCTCTCAACACTTGGAGTGGCATTATTCAACATATCCCACATTATCGGCAAAGACCCCGCTGCACCTGAATTGTACGAACAAATACAAAATTCAGGAATGGCTAATGTGGGTGGTATAATTTGGCTGACTGGTGCTGTAATTATCGCTATTTTGATCCTCTCTTACCGTTGGCGTGCCATCATTACTATTAATTTGGTGGGTTTCGTAGCATTTTTATCATTGGTTTTAATGCCTGCTTTATTCTTGATGGATCAAGAGCGTCAGGAACCTTTAAGACAATTATCTGCGCTCGCAGTCAAAGAAAAACAACCCAATGAAGAATTAGTCATGGTCGGTTTCAAAAAACCGACCGTCACTTTCTACACTCAAAACAAAGTTAATTACCTGGAATTTTCCCAACAAGCTTTAGACCATATTTACAATCAAGCAGCCAACAAAACACATCCAGCATCACTGCTACTTCTGACCGAGCAGAAAAAGTTAATTGATATGAACTTACCACCAGATATTTATAAAAATATCGCCACCAAAGGAGCTTATAATCTCATTCGTATTCCCTTGCAGAGAATTAAACAAAACAAAAAGGAAAAAACAGACATTTCGTAATTCGTAATTTACTCCCCTACCCAATGCGCAATCAACAATTTTTACCATTTAGCAAAGCCTGATTAATTTGTTTTAATAAATCTTCCATGGAGATAGAGCGAGGTAATATCTGGGTAGCAATATTACCAGCAATATCTGCTAAACCACCAACCACATTATTATTTTTTAATAGCTGATATCCTTCCTTGTTTGGTTGTGAAACTTCTGCATTTTTCACCTGATTCAATCTTTGAGCAATCACCAAAATAGGTGGTAAGTTCAACTGTAAATCTGGCAGAGCTTTTAATGCTTTCTGCACTTCTTTATGAATAGCAGATTCACCCAAACAAATTAGGATTAAATCAACACTTTGATGGCGAATTTGTTGCAGCATCTCTGCCCAGCAGTTTCCCATAGCCGCTTTAAAGCCAGCAGTTTGTAAGTACTGAATTAAAGCTTGAAACCATTCTGATCCCCGTTCTGTATTTGCAGAAGATTCACCCTGTGCAAACTCACTTTTGAGAGCAGATTTCTTTTCTAGTTGTTCACCCTTAACCTGCTTGGATTTTACCTGTGGCAAATCACGTAACATGGTCACATCTACTACTAGAATATTGGGAGGGCAGCAAATACCAGAAGCAATTTGCAGCACTGACAATAAAGCATCTGGTTTTCCTTTGGAATTAGCATTTTCTTTGCCCAAAGGAGTTAAGTAAGGAAACACAGATAATTCTGGTATTTGGGAAGCACTTAAAGTAGTAGCAACATCGCAAGTCACCAAAGGTATAGCCGCTAAACGTGGATACTTAGTCAACTTTTGGAGATAATTTTGGGCTGTAGAAGCTTCCACATCTAATAAAATGACATCAAACTGCCAAACCCTTGCTAAAAGTTCTGCTTGATCTAAATCATCTACTTCAATGACTCGATGTTCTCGCAAAGAAGGTTGGGGATTAACAAATTCTAATTCGGAATTCACCAACCTCAGAATCCGCAAAGGCGTTTTTATTGGGGTGTTGTTGTTATTTTCTAAACCTATTTGTTCACCTTCTGGTGTATTAGACAATCTTTCCAAAATCGGTACTAAAGCCTGATGTTCAACTGGTAAACTCAAGAAACTATCAGCACGGTGAGCATAAGCGTGTTCTTTTTCTGCTCCCGTTGCTGTGACAATCACAGGAATATGGCGAGTTACACTATCCGATTTTAGTAAAGTCAGCACATCCCAACCGGAAAGTAGGGGTAGTAAGGGGTTCAAAAATATAGTTTTTGGTTGCAAACGACGGGCTTTTTCCAGTGCTTCTGTTCCCGATCGCGCAATCACCACGCGATAGCCTAAACTTTTAAGATGTTGGGTTAAGTCTTCAATATATCGAGCTACTGCTTCAACCACTAACACTAATCGTTGAGAAGAAATGGGTTGATGTGATTCCGAATTTCCCCCTTCTGATTCCCCAAAGCTGGTTCTGGGAGGAGTGGGTGGTAATAGCAGAGTAAACTGGCTACCTTTACCTTCCTGAGACAAAAAGCTGACATCTCCCCCATGTAGACGAGCCAAAGCCCTTGTTAATACTAGTCCTAAACCAGTGCCTTCAAACTGTCGAGTCAGGGGATTTTCCAATTGTTGGAATTTTTGAAAGATTAAATGTTGTTGATGTTCAGGAATACCAATACCTGTATCCCAAACTGTAAAAGCAATCCAACCTTCCCAACGATTCACCCGCAACCCAATTTCTCCAGAGGTTTCGGTGAACTTAAAGGCATTAGAAAGCAAGTGTACCAACATTTGACGCAATCGTAATTCATCTGCAACTATCTGCTCTAAGCCCGGTTCAATACTTAAGCTGAATTGATGATCCTGTGAATGCTTGCTTTCAGATCGAGAGGAATGAATAAATTTGCTAGGTTGATTGTGGAGTGTTTTAACTTCTGATAAAGCGTGATCGCACACTTCCCGAATTTGCACTGGGGAGGGAGTAAGTTCCATCTGTCCAGTTTCCATCCGAGTCAAATCCAAAATATCATTAATCACACTCATCAAATGGCGGCCACTTTGATGAATTAAACTCGCATAACGGGCTTGTCGCTCGTTTAATTCTCCTAATTGTTGATCTACCAACAAACGTGACAAACCCAAAACTGCTGTCAGTGGTGTTTTCAGTTCATGACTAATACAAGCTAAAAACTCATCTTTTAACCGATTCAGTTGAATCAGATCGGCATTTTTTGCTGCTAATTCTTTGAAAAGTTGTTGCTGTTCAGTCACATCAGTGGCTAAAACCAACCAGAGATCCTCAGTTAAGAGTTCTGAATTTTCAGTGGTGAGCGTAAATTCTGAATCACCACTCAAAACTTTTAATTCATGACTATCTAAAGGAATTTTAGCAAACTGCCAAATTCGCTCCTGACCATTCTGCACTTCCACAACACAAGTACAAGTACCCTGTTGAGCATCTAAATAGCAGTGACTACCAGAAGTAGTATTTGCAGGTACTTGTAGCTCGTCGATAATTGGTAAAACCGATGGTGAGTGAAGAGCTTCATTTCTTCTAGAAAAGTGATTACTATCAGCAGGCCATTTCATCTCCGTGGCTCTTTCTTCGGTTTCGCTGACTCTGTTATGGGGATGAATCTTCACCGCTTGTTGATTAGTGTATTCTAGGTCTTGAGGGCGGACAGGAGCAAGAATAGTTTCTACTTGTTGTCTAATTCCTTCTGGATCTTTCAGGACTCCTAATTGTTGCCACCAAGCAGGGTTTTGCGTTAAAACCTCACCATTACCAGTTTGTAACATCAAAGGCCAAGGTAGTCTTTCCAGCAACTTAACCAAAGGCTTGTGCTTGAATGGTTGATGCTCATTTTGGTCGTATGAGCGAGTTTTGTCCACACCCTGATTTTCTGTTCCCATGCCTGGGAGGCCCAGACCTATTGTTGATCTCTTCCTAGTCAAAAAACTTAGTAAGCGTGAGTTATCCACCAGACCCACAAATTTACCATCTGAATCAGTCAACGCCCAATCTAAAATTTTATTTTTTTGGTTTTGTTGATAACGCAAAAACAAATTAAATTTGTCCAGATGCTCAGAAGCTGATATTGTCTGTATTGGTGAAATCAGACTGGGACTTAAATTACAGATTGACTGGTGTAGAGTTAAAAACGTTTCGCCACTAGCTGCTGCTAATAAATTCGGGATTAAACGGGCAGAGTACAACAATCCTATAGGGTATTGTTGTTGATTCACCACTACCAAGCGATCGCACTGCTCTTTCTCCAAAATCTCCAGCACCACTCCCAAAGTGCTTGTTTCCGGGCAGCTGGGTACGGTTGATAGAAAGTCATAAAGCGGGTAATGTAACATTAACATAAGACTTAAGGGGTCATTCTTCCTCTGTCCGCCTTTGGCATCCATTATCTGCCAAAGTGCTGAGGGTTTTCATGCATGAAAAAATCTCCTCCAAGAAAATTCATACAAGCGTTCTTGGTGGCAATTTAAATTTTATAGAAGCAATTAAATCGACTCTCCTTGACAATTGCTTGCCTCCCACAATTTCCAGAGCAGCTGTGGTTCCGGTTGCCACTCTCGCCAACAACGCGCTATCCTTACCCGTATCTTGTTGGTATTGAAACTCCTTATCTATAGTTACAGCTAAAACAATTATCGCTCCAAAGATTCGCTTTAGAACCTTGAGGAATTATAATGATTTAGAATGAGATAATACTTTAACTGCGTTTATGTATCTTAATCAAGGAGTGAAATGGATAAATCTATCTATATTCAGATAGATATACATAACCCAGCTCATAAAATTTGGTTACTATATCCTCCTCTATTGAACTCTTGAACAACTGGATATTAACTTATATTACACATCTGCAAAAATAGGTATTTATTATAAAATACATAATTCCTCAACAATTGGCCGACATAAAGCGTTCTTTACTCAAAGTTTACCGAAAAGGTTTTACCTCGCTCAATCAAATTGAATTCAGCCTTAATATCATAATTGAGGCGCTCATCTAAGATTTATAAAAAATAAATGATACTACCCATATTATTGATTTGGCTACTAGGTGTTAAAAAATATTTATATAACATTGCTATTCCCAATCAGCAGGAAGGTTTCATAGAGGCGTTAAATAATGTCATAGATGACATTGTGAACCTATTTTTTGGTTCACAATTGACTCCTACTAGTGCTGCAAAAATCCACCAACTACATAACACGAGACAGTTAAATACCAATCAAACAGGAGATAACAATACTCAATATACCTACGTCTTAGCCTGTAATTACCAAAAAAACCAGCAATGGTTTCAGAAAATGAGTGCAGATGAAAGGCAGGAACTATTAGCACAACTTAAATCAGATTACCGACACATTTTGATAGATTACTTCACAACAGACAAAACATTGAAAATAGCGATTGATAAATTCATCAACGCCTTATTTTATGCTAATATTCCTGTGCCACAAATTATAGAAATCCACATGGAACTGATTGACGAATTTTCCAAACAACTAAAATTAGAAGGGAGGAGCGATGAAACATTATTAGATTACAGGCTGACATTGATAGATATTTTGGCACATCTGTGTGAAGTCTATAGAGTTTCCAGTTCTAAAATAAATTGAACTTGTTTAATTGGTATGATTTTCTCTACACCCTACACCCCACACTCTGTTTTCGCCCAGTAGGTATTTAGCACTGCGTTTTAACCGGACAGCAGCAAAAACCCCTTGTACATAGCAAAGGTAAGTAAATACACATCATGTATTTAGTAATACTCTGTATATTGTATTCCTAATACTCAGAGTCTATCTAGTAGAGTACGGCGTAAATAAACCAACTATTCCAAATCTCTGAAAAGCTCACGCCGTATACATTTTGAATTTTGTTAGCGCAGCCTGCTGGAAGCACTATTTTGTTAGCGTAGCCCTTCTGAAAGAAGCATTTTAAATTCACGGCGGTACTAGTAAATTTATGAATAAAGCCAGAAAAACCTATGTTCTCAAGCTTTATGTAGCAGGGAACACACCCAACTCTGTGCGAGCATTAAGCACACTTAAAAACATCCTAGAACAGGAGTTTCAAGGAGTATATGCCCTAAAAGTAATCGACGTTCTTAAAAATCCACAATTAGCGGAAGAAGACAAAATACTAGCCACACCGACATTATCCAAGATTTTGCCACCCCCAGTTCGCAAAATCATCGGCGATCTTTCAGATAGAGAAAGAGTTTTGATAGGATTAGACTTACTTTATGAAGAATTGAGTGAAGAAGACTGGGAATAGTTAAGATATTAATTCATAAAATTCCTAAAAACTGAGTACCCAAGTAATTTAAAAAGCCGGGTTAAATACCCATATTTGATCAGCAATGAGTGACAAAGCGCAACAAGAGCAACAAAATCCACCAATTGGGGGTGTAGAGAAAATCCGCACAATGATCGAGGGTTTTGACGATATTAGTCATGGCGGTTTACCAGTCGGGAGAACAACCTTAGTCAGCGGTACTTCTGGTACAGGTAAAACCTTATTATCCCTACAATTTTTGTATAATGGCATCACTTACTTTGATGAACCAGGAGTATTTGTTACCTTTGAAGAATCACCAAGCGACATTATTAAAAATGCCCATATTTTTGGGTGGAATTTGCAAAAACTGATTGAAGAAGGAAAGTTATTTATTCTCGATGCATCTCCGGATCCTGAAGGTCAAGATATTGTCGGCAACTTTGACCTATCAGCCTTAATTGAACGCTTACAGTATGCCATTCGCAAATACAAAGCTCATCGGGTTTCCATTGATTCAATCACAGCAGTATTCCAACAATATGAAGCAGTGGGAGTAGTGCGACGAGAAATATTTCGCCTAGTAGCACGTCTCAAACAATTATATGTCACTACTATCATTACCACAGAACGTGGAGAAGAATATGGACCTGTAGCTTCTTTTGGAGTAGAAGAATTTGTTTCCGACAATGTAGTCATTGTTCGCAACGTTTTAGAAGGAGAACGCCGACGACGGACAATTGAAATTCTCAAATTACGTGGAACAACTCACATGAAAGGTGAATATCCATTCACCATTACTAATGCAGGAGTTAACATTTTCCCATTAGGAGCAATGCGGCTAACACAAAGGTCTTCAAATGTCCGCGTATCTTCGGGAGTCAAAACTCTAGATGAAATGTGTGGTGGTGGTTTCTTTAAAGATTCGATTATTTTAGCCACAGGAGCCACAGGTACTGGTAAGACTCTGTTAGTCAGTAAATTTATTCAAGATGGCTGTGTGAGCGGTGAGAGAGCAATTTTATTTGCTTATGAAGAATCCCGCGCTCAACTGTCTCGAAATGCCTATTCTTGGGGAATTGATTTTGAAGAATTAGAACACCAAGGCTTATTAAAAATAATTTGTACCTATCCCGAATCAACTGGGTTAGAAGACCACTTGCAAATTATTAAATCAGAAATTGCTGATTTTAAGCCAGCTAGAATTGCCATTGATTCTCTCTCAGCCCTGGCTAGAGGCGTAAGCAATAATGCTTTTCGTCAGTTTGTAATTGGTGTTACAGGCTATGCCAAACAAGAAGAGATAACAGGGTTCTTTACGAACACAAGCGACCAATTTATGGGGTCACATTCAATCACTGATTCTCATATTTCCACGATTACTGATACAATTCTCATGTTGCAGTATGTGGAAATACATGGTGAAATGTCACGGGCAATCAACGTATTCAAGATGAGGGGTTCGTGGCACGATAAGGGGATTAGGGAGTACAATATTACGGCTGATGGGCCGAATATCAAAGATTCATTCCGTAATTATGAACGAATTGTTAGTGGAGCGCCTACCCGCGTTATCATGGACGAAAAGGCGGAACTTTCTCGCATTGTCAAACGTTTTGAAGAGAAGTAGATTTCTGATTTTTAAATTCGGTATAGTAGTATATTATTTGCTTCATTTAGTATCGTGCTATATTCTATGTGAAGACAAGTTTTCTGCCGCTACATAGATTGATTTTCGTGTGAGGGGATGCGGTGAAAGGACAGCACTTATTTCATAGTTTCTTGCCTGGTGTAACAGCAGCAGTATTAACGACTCAATCGGCTTGGGCTAATACCCATAAAGTTGGTGACGTCAAAGTGGTGTCTTCTCCTAGTATCTTGACTGCAACCAATGGGAAACCCTCAGTTGTGGACGACATCAACAGACAGCAGCGCAATACCGCAGTTGATAATTCTCCAGCTTTAGTAGCTACTCTGGATTTTAGTAACCTGAGTGTGACGTCTGTGGCTAGTCACGATGTTAGAGAAGCCTCTTTGGTTCATAATGGCAGCGTGACAAAAGAAAACAGCCCGAAAACACTTTTGCCAAATGCAGTGACTAGTGCAAAATTAGCACAGTTACGGGAAGGGGAAAAATGTTTACAGGCAAGGCAAAAAAGCCAAGCTGCTATGCTTCTGGCTTTAAAGGCTTGTTCACAAAAAAATGGGGCGTCCAAGAAGGTAGCTCAAGTTACTAATCCTGGTGATTCACAAACGCCTAATACTTCAGAGCCATCTGTTCCAAACGTAGAAACTGCCACACCTGCACCGACAGACTCTAAAGGGTCACCTCTGGAAAACCTGAATTCTAATCCTAATCCTCTGCTATTTCCCACAAAACCAGAGGAAGTCAGGCTTCAGAAAAATCAGCCCATTACTTTGGCCGAGGCGCTGGAACTGGCAAAGCAGAATAACAACGAATTACAAGTGTCGATATTGCAGTTAGAGCGCAGTAAATCTGCTCTCCGAGAAGCCCAGGCTGCCTTGTTGCCTACTTTGGGGGTGAATGGTAATGTCACTAATAGCCGTAGTTCTAGCAACACACTGCAAGCTAAACAGCAAGAGAGGTTAAATCCTCTGTCACCTGATGCTGAATCGAATACTAGCTTTGGTGGTCAAGCAGAACTTACGTATAATCTTTATACGTCTGGGAGACGAAATGCAGCAATTACAGAGGCTGAGGAACAGGTACGATTTCAGGAATTAGATGTAGAAAGACAATCTGAAGAAATTCGCCTGAATGTTGCCACAGATTACTATAATCTGCAACAGGCAGATGAAAATGTACGTATTTCTCAGTCGGCGGTACAGAATTCTGAGGCTAGTTTGCGAGATGCACAGGCTTTGGAAAGGGCTGGAGTGGGTACAAGATTTGATATGTTGCGATCGCAGGTGAATTTAGCCAATGCCGAACAAGAGTTAACTGATGCTCGTTCTCAGCAAGCCATCGCTCAGCGGCGGTTAGCTACTCGCCTAAATCTGCCACAGTCGATAAATATCACTGCTGCTGACCCTGTGCAGTTAGCTGGTCTTTGGGAACGTGGTTTAGAAGATAGCATTATCTTAGCTTATCAAAACCGCCCCGAACTACAACAGCAGTTGGCACAGCGGAATATTAGCGAACAACAAAGAAGACAAGCTCTAGCATCTTTAGGACCGCAAATTAGTTTAGTTGCCAGCTATGACCTGCTAGATGTGTTTAATGATAGTATCAACGTTAGCGATGGTTATTCTGTGGGAGTGCGAGCCACCCTGAATTTATATGATGGTGGTGCAGCAAAAGCAAGAGCAGCCCAGGCTAAAACTAATATTGCGATCGCTGAAACTAATTTTGCAGAACAACGTAACCAAATCCGTTTTCAAGTAGAACAGGCTTATTCTACCCAGATCGCTAACTTGGAAAACGTCCAAACTTCCAACGCGGCTCTAGAGCAAGCCAAAGAGTCCCTACGGTTAGCTCGTTTGCGATTCCAAGCTGGTGTAGGTACTCAAACAGATGTGATTAACGCGGAAAATGAACTTACCAGATCCGAAGGTAATCGCGTTCGCGCCATCTTGAACTACAACCGTGCTTTAACCGAGTTACAACGCTATGTAACATCTAGGGCTTTTAAGAAGTAAATCAACTTTTTAAAAGAGCCAAAAGCCTCATTTAGCAGTGTAATTACTAGCAAATGAGGCTTTTATCAGTTATCAGTTAAATAACTAAATTTTCAATGCCCAATGACTAAAATCACATCCAAAGAAATTGCCCAGTTCCGCTCTCAACTAGCAGATGATCTTCAAGCAATGGAAGCATTAGACTTGATTGAGGATTGTGATGGAGACTTAGAAGATGCAGCTATGACCCTTGCTATCAAAGCTGGACAAGAACCAGGACGAACAAATTCTGAGTGGTTAGACGCTTTAGCAAAAAAATGGCGTGCAGTCCTGTGTGAACAAGAATATCGGGAAGATTTGCTCAATGACTCAGTTGCTGGCATGATGTCACACCTGAAAAGTATCCCAGAGTTTCCCAATATTTTGGTAACCCCAGTTTTAATATATGTCCTCAAGCAAGGCGTGAATAATTTTTGTGAGCCTTTGGATTCTTTAAAATAATATTTAGTGCTGACTGTGGGGTGGAGCTAGTAGCACAAGGCGAAAGTCAAAAGTCAAAAGTCAAAAGTCAAAAGTCAGAAATATTATGGAGTAGGCTTTTTCTCTATTTTAAATGGTTGCTCTATTGATGTGATGCCGTAGTATACTACTGCTGATACCCTGTTAATTAAGGACAATTTTTTCCAGATAACAATTTTTAGATCAATGAATTACCTTGTTGCCGTATTATCCGATCGCATCCAAGCTGAAGCTGCTTACTTAGACCTAGAAAAAGTAGGTATAAATAGCTCTATCCTGGGTAGAGGATACAAAACCGCTGATGAGTTTGGTTTGATTGATCCCAAGGAAGAAGCTAAAAAACAAGCAAGATTGATGGCATTCTGGCTGCTACCATTTGGCTTTTTTGCTGGTTTTACCTTCAGTTTCATCACTGCCTTAGATACCTTTGCTTGGGCTGGAGAAATTGGCAATCATGTAATTGGCGGGCTACTTGGTGCTGGTAGCGGCGCTATGGGTAGCGTATTTGTTGGTGGTGGTGTAGGTTTAGTTTCAGGTGGTGGAGATGCTTTACCCTACCGCAATCGCTTGGATGCTGGAAAATACATAATTGTCGTTCAGGGTTCAGAAACTCTGACTCGCCAAGCTACTCGCATATTACGCCAGTTTGACCCAGAAAATATCCAAGGTTATGCAGAAATAAATTAATTCGTAATTCGTAATTCGTAATTATTCAATTACTAGCGAGTCCCCAGTCCCCATGTTACCCAGAAAAGAACTTTTAAGAGGTGTTGAAAATCGTGATAGTATAGCTCGGGTGATTGACCAGGCAGAGCAAGCTATAAAGACCTGGGAAGTGGTTTTAACTGATTTTTTGTCTCCGCCAGAGTTAGCAGAAATTCAACGGGTGTTTAGTCGATTAACAGATGTGCATTTGGTAGCTTGGGGTGGATATCCTCAAGCTGAACGTCAAAGAGTGACGATCGCACGTTCTGAATTACCCTTAGATCAATCTCAAGTTGCAATCACCGCTTTAGAAATTGTCGGTAACTTTCTGTTTGATACTGCAACTCACCGCGATTTTTTAGGGGCGATCTTGGGGACGGGAATTGTTCGAGAAAAGACTGGAGATATTATGGTTTTGGGAGAAAGGGGAGCGCAAGTAATTGTAGTCCCGGAACTAACAGAATTTTTGGAGATGAGTTTGAAACAGGTGCGTTCTGTTCCAGTAAAAACTCAACCCATTGATATCAATGAGTTAAAAATCCGCGAACCGAAAAAGAAAGAATTGACGACTGTAGAAGCTTCTTTAAGATTAGATGCGATCGCATCAGCCGGTTTTGGGATGTCTCGTAGCAAAATGGTTGATTTAATCGACTCCGGTGATGTGCGTGTGAATTGGAAAGAAATCACTCAAGCTAGTTCCCAACTGAAAACCGGAGATTTAATTGCCATTCCCGGTAAAGGACGTTTAGAAGTTGGTGAAATTACCGTTACTAAAAAAGACCGTTACCGCATGCAATTAACTAGATATATGTAGGTGACTGGGGACTGGGGACTGGGTAGTAATTGATAATGTAAGGATTGAGGTGGTGGGGTATTGACAAGTGTGATAGGTGAGGCAGAATATAGCAGTTATGGAAAAGAGGCTGCCACCAAAACTAGACAGAGAGATATTGAAGCAGTTGGGAACAGAGCAACTGGTAGAAATCATTATTGACCAGGGGAAAAGTATAGAGAACCTAAGAAATAGAGTAGTAGAACTGGAAAAACAAATAGAGAAACTCAAAGTCAGTAGAGATTTAGAGACCATAAGATTATCCAAAGCACCCTTGGGAGACATCCTCAAAAAAACCGAGAACAAACAACAAGAGAAACCAGAAGAAAACCAGACACGAAACCGGAAACCAGGAGGACAACCAGGGCATAGGGGAAAAAGGAGAAAGGTGTTTGGTGGAGTAGATAGAATAGATTTGAGATAGTGAGACGGCAAGTGTGTGGATCGTGAGGTCAGGGGCAATTGTTTGGCGAAGTAATAAAAATCCAAACACAATAACTAGGGGAGTTGGTGGACAGGCCAATCCAAATAGTAGAAAATCAAAGATATACGTGGATTTGCAGTGTGTGTGGGGAAACACAAAGGGCACACACACTGGTCACCAGAGATAGTACTGGGACAAGATATAGGAATCACAGGACAAGCTTTTTTGGGATGGATCAATAACTAGGGCCATTGACCCTATGAAAAAG
>ERZ1034377.68-NODE-68-length-32414-cov-75.851130_pt1 | contig 32414 bp, 40 predicted proteins | sample MGYA00520584_ERZ1034377 | MGnify/ENA primary metagenome ERZ1034377 (study PRJEB33736, sample SAMEA104288464) | Azolla filiculoides | biome: Urban; feature: water surface; material: ditch water | place: Netherlands | collected 2014 ... | reverse complement strand
GGCTTTCGCTAATCTTGGAAACATTGTGCAAACTGTGATGTGATTTGCAATTTTCTGTCTATTTCAGCAATTAAGCTTAATCCTGCATCTGCTCTTACTTGTCCACCCTGGAAATTGACTATGACTGGCAGCCATTTTTGTTGCTCAAATTTCAACTGTTTTGGTATACAATCTGTTGAAGATGGGGTCATGGTTTCCAACTGCTGAAATGCCTGCTATATATACATTTTCGCAGTCTTTGACCCCTTTTTTTTATCTTTTTGTGAGAAATCCGGGTATTGACTCTGCCAACAGTCTGAAGTTAACAGATGAATTCCCTGATCAAAGTAACCATAGGCAGACTCATATCCTGTAGCCAGTTTTGATCGCTCCTTACCTGCTAGTAAATTTAACTGAGCCAGTTCTGCGCGTTGGCTGGGCTGGGCAATTAGTTCAACACCGTAATTCAATAGGTTGACAATATGAAAGATTTTTTCTTCTACCTCTGCTTTGGCAGTGTGCCTGAATAGCAGTTCCCCAATTGTGCGATGAGTCTGTTGCTTCTGATCTGATGGAATTAAAGAATAGGCAGCTTGTTGGACGCGATCGTGTAGAAAGCGATATGTGACATTTTCTATGGTGTTAGTATTTGCACGTTGCTGTTCCTGTTCCAGATAGAATTTGTACAACTCACTCTTAGGCAAAACTAATTCTTCCTGTAAAGCTTTCCACAAAGCCGTTGCGACATCAGATTCGGATTGTTGAGAGACAATAGCCAGTGTACTCAAATCAAAGTGATTACCAATATAAGCAGCCAGTTTTAACACCGTCTAAGTCTCAACCGGAAGCTTCTGCAACCGTTGCGCCATCAACTCCACCACATCATCCGTCAAGGCAGCATCTCGCACTTGGATGATGTCACATTGCCAATACCCAGTTTGAGCATCAAGGGTAGTTAGTTATTTTTGATACAATACTTTAAGAAACTGCGTGGCAAAAAAGGGTTGCCTTGAGTTTTTCGATGGACTAATTCCGTCAAGAGTTGGGCTAATTATATGGCGCAATTAATGGTATCTGCCACAAACTGATTTAAACTAGATACAGATAGAGGTTTTAATCTAATGGTATTCAGTGTTGCTCCAGCTTTGCTGACTTCATGCAGTTTTAGCATCAACGGATGTGCTGGAAATACTTCATTATCCCGGTCAGCACCTATCAGCAGCAAATATTCTGTTTGTAATTCGCCCATCAACAACTGTGTCAACTTCAGCAATGCCAAATCTGCCCACTGTAAATCATCTCAAAATATCACTAGGGGATGATCTGCTATGGTGAAGACTTGAACAAATTTCTGGAATATATAAGTTAAACTGATTCTGGCCTGCGGTGCTTGATAGTTCTCGTGCTGGTGGTTGTTCTCCAATGATCCGTTCCAATTCGGGAATGACTTCGATGATCACCTGAACATTTTCTCCCCAGGCGGCAAGAATTTATCTTTTCCAAGTTTGTAGTTGGGTGTTGGATTGGGAAAGCAACTGCCCCATCAAATTACAAAAACTTGACACAAAGGCAGAAAAGGGAATGTTGCGATTAAATTGGTCAAACTTACCTTTAATAAAATACCCGTGCTGACGGGTAATTGGTTTGTGAATTTCATTGACTACCGCTGTTTTACCAATGCAGGAAAATCCTCCCACGAGCATCATTTCTGATGTGCCTTTGAGCGTGTCGCCAATGGCATCTAGTAACCTCTGAACTTCCGCTTCACGGCCATAGAGTTTTTCAGGAATCAAGAAATGATCGCACACATCCCTCTGACCAATTTCAAAATCTGTAATTTTGCCTGTATCTTTTAGTTGAGACGAACAAGTCTCGAAATAGTGCTTTAATCCCAAAGCACTATGATATCTACTTAGGCGTTTTTTGCCAAGAGTTTATTTATAATTTTACTGATAACTTGTGGTATTTCTGGTTTGATATCAGATACGTAACCAGCCAGTTGCGCCAGATGACAATGCACCAACTCCATGGGGGGATCACAGATAAATGGTAACTCTCCTGTCAATAATTCATAAAAAGTGACTCCCAGAGAATAAAAATCACTGCGGTAGTCTATCCCTCGATTCATCCTCCCGGTTTGTTCTGGGGAAATATAAGCGAGAGTTCCTTCTAACACATTAGGATTTTTGATGTCTTCGGTTTCTTTGGGTAACAGGGAGGCAATACTAAAATCAATCAGTTGGACTTGTTTTGTTTGTAGGTTAATCAGAATGTTGGCAGGTTTTATGTCTTTGTGGATCACCCGCTTTTGGTGCAAATGGTGGAGAATATTAGTTAGTTAGATAGTGATCGCTAAAAATTCGGCTAAAGGCAGGGTAGTGGTTTTGATGTACTCTCTTAAAGAGATTTCTTCCTGATCTGCTATGACTAAAATATAACCACTACCATAGCTATCTAATGATAGAGGCTGAATAATACCAGGAAGATTGAGATTTTCGCTAATGGTATATTGGTTGCGAAATTGCAATAATTTGTTGAAACTGCGATATTCTGATGTCAAAATTTGGCAATTGATCGATCTGTTGAATAGCTCGATATACTCTAGTTCTAGACCCTGTATAAAGTAGTTCCCTAATTTGATATCCAGGAATTATTGGGGTGTCAGCATTAGTATTCATTTATCCGTATCTGTAATAGACCTCTTGGAAAATTCTTTCTGTGGTATGATAGAGGGTTTTAGATTTTAGATATTTTTGGTGTTCTTTGCGATCACTAATTCAAACATAACCATGTAACTCTAACCTTTGGCTAAAAAAAAGGTAAACCCTTATTTTAACATAAAATTAATTCTGCAAGAGGTCTAATGTAATTTCACCTGAGTTCGACTCAATTGAAACCAGGAACTAATTTTGACACTTCTGAGACAAAGGTACAGGGATTATTAAGTAGCCCAAAAGCGGACTCTTAAAGGTATAAGGACGCAGGGGGAGAACCCCATAAATTTAGGTAGGTAGGGGTTTGAAACCATTAGTGTCATTAAGATCTAGGTTAGAAGGCATACTTAGCCAAAAAGCTTTAATCCCAAACCAAAGTTTGACCATGGACACCAGAGAAAATCTAGTTCTGCCATTAATGAGTTTTAATACTGGCGTGGAATATTTCACTAGCGCATATACAGTCTTTTGGTATTTTGGTAATTTTGAGATATCTGTTAATTCTCCTTGTTTGTATTTCTTGTTTAAAGTCTTAAATAAATTAAATGTTTCAGCTACAGAAATCAAAACCTGTTCTGCTGCTTGTGGATATAAAGCTTGAGAATATTTATGGTTTTTGTATTCTTCAGTAATTAAATCAAATCTATCCAAAATCTTTCCTAACTTAAAATTATAATTGCCTTGCATAATAAATACCGCAATTGGTTAATTCATCAGATTCCAAGCAAATAAATTCTAAGACCAATTTTAACTGCTGATAGGCATTGATTAAATTTTGCTTACAACTGTACAAAGATATCACCGTCTTTAACTAAAGAATCATCAACATATTCTCATAAAATCACGCTTGATGTGAACACCTCACTTACCTTACTTTGCGGAAATATGATGCATATATTTCCGGGTTAAAAGATATCGAACCTTCAAAAGTTTTTGGGTTTTTAGCAGTTGATTCCAGAGTCTCCAGCCTATTTTCTTATAAGATAGTAATAGTGCGCCCATCAGCCTGTCATATCTGATAGTTTTAGTTCTCATTACATCAGTGACAACTCTTACAGGCTAAGAAATACAAGCATTTTGGGTGTCTAGTACCGCCGTGAATTGAAAATGCTTCTATCAGAAGAGCTAAGCTAACAAAATAGTGCTTCCAGCCGGCTGCGCTAACAAAATTCAAAATGTATACGGTGTGGGCTTTTCAGCGATTTGGAATGGTTGGTTTATTTATGCCGTACTGTACTAGTTAAGCCCCCATCTTCCCCTGCCCCACACCCTGTTTTTGCTCAATTAAGGTTCTTACAGATGGAAGATGTTGATTCCAAAACTGTCTTATATGTTGAGGATGACCCTCCCTATGTACTACTTCTCAAACGGGCCCTACAGCGTTCTAAGTTGGAGAAACTGCCCAAATTGTGGGTCGTCACCACAATGGAAGATGCTGTTCGCTATTTACTGGGGCAGATTCCCTATGAAGATCGATTTACTAATCCTCTGCCCAGCCTACTTTTGAGAGATTTAAGGCTACCTAGAAAGTCAGGGATCCAGCTTGTGCAATCGGTACAGGCACAACTCCAATTTCAACATCTACCTATAGTGATCTTGACTGGTACTGCTTTAGATGAAGATATTGTATTGGCTTACCAACAAGGTGTAAATTTTTGCTTGGTGAAGCCAGCGGATGTTGATTCCTTAATCAGCATTATCCTTGTACTGAGTGTATACTCGATTCCATCACCAACTAAGGCGACTATTTGATTTCCTGGATGAGGTTGGCAACAACTATTAGCAGTTTGTCTCACTCGATGGGTTTGGCAATATAACGTTGAAATCCAGCGCGGTAAGCTTGTTTTTTGTTGTGTTCACTGGCGTAAGCAGTGACGGCAATAGCAGCAATTGTCGGCTTTAAATTCGATGCTTGTATCTATTGTAATAGAGTATAGCCGTCAAGATCAGGCATACCAATATTGCTAATTAATACATCTGGTTTGAGTTGAGTAAAAAGTTGTATAGCTTCAGTGGCTGATGCCGCAGTAGTGACTTTAGCCCCATGTTGCTCTAGGACAAATGCGACAAATACCACATATTGGCGGGAATCTGCCTCATCATCTACTACCAGAATTTGAGTTCCTGCCAAGGTTATTACCTGTGATGAAGCAGGATGAAGTTGGTTTTCTGTTACAGGGGTACTGATGATGGGTAATTTGACAATAAAGGTAGCGCCCTGTCCTTCGCCAGAAGGAATGACTAATTCTTCTGAAGAATTGGCTAAGAATATTTCGTAAATGCCTCAAACCATGATTTCCGAAGCTGTGGAGGAAATAAACAATGATCTGGAAAATTTAGCTGAAGATATATTTGAAATAACAGATGAAGTTACCACTAGCGAAACTATTTTTTCGGGTATAGTCAACTTCTTTAAAAAAATGGTTGGCTTTTCAGTCAGTTTGCAGAAGAGCAAGTTTTATATATAACTTATCAAGGTAAAAATCGTAGATAGAATTGCTGTGCTAAAGCCAGAGAACAACAGCAGCAATTTGTATTTTACTCGGTTTATCCTGTGACAGCCCCAAAATCTTAACGACAAGCAATAGGAGAGTTTATTGCAATGGCAAATTATGACATGATTATTGGTAACTTTGAACTAGACTTTCGTGATGGGGAAGTTCGCTACAAAACAAGTATTGATGTTGAAGGTGATAGACTCAGTTTTGCTTACATCAACAATTTAGTTTATACCAACGCCTAATGATAAATGAATGGAATGGGTAATAATAGAAAAATGTGCCGCGAGTAATTGTAATTCCTCCTGTTTTTTTGGTGGTGCATCTAGATAATGTTAGTCCACAATTTCCAAAACATCAACCTGTTGACGATGAAGAAATAAATCGCTTTTGAATGGTTGACGAAAACCTAACCCCACAGCTCATTTTGGTAAATGAGATAGCATTGTTTCTAATCTCCACCACCACAGGAACTACCACTGCTGCAAGAACTACTACGACTGCAAGAACTACTACTTACTTGAGAGTATGTTCGGGGAAAGAATGCTTTATCTAATGAGTCATAAGAAGTACCAGCAAGTGCAGGAATGCCAAAGAGTGCTACTACTAAGCTGTAGTCGAAGGTAGAAGGAGTATCAAAGGATGTTTGCTTAATTTTCTGCTTTAGCTGCGAGAATGTTTGTTCAAGTTGTCGTCTGTAAGCTATTCCTTTGTAACTTAAACGCGATCTGAAAATATTTGAAACATTAGAAACTTTGAAAATAACCTCTAACATTTATTCCATCTTGTTCAGAGGTAACTTGGTACTGCACCTTTTACAAAATTCCGCATCTGTATCATGAAGAGCCAAACCACAACCAGAACAAACTGTCTCCAAGTGATTCGCATTCTTCACCAACTGCTTAATTAAATCCCCCACTTGCTAAGGAATCAGGGGTACTCCTATTAAAATCATTAAAACTGTGAGCAAACGACCTAATTTAGAAATTGGTATCACATCACCAAGTCCTACAGTTGTCATTGTCACAACTGAAAAGTAAAAACCATCTAAAAAATTGGCAAACTTGTCCGAATTAACTGGATGTTCAACTTGATAAATTAAGCCAGAATAAACAAAAATAATTGCAAATAAGGTAAATAATATTCGTGCAAAAATTACGGCATCTTCGCTGCTGATACTGGCAAATAAAAATTTACTATCTATTAATAGAATTAATCGTGAAATTCTAAACCATCGTAATAAGCGTATAAACCTGATATCTACAAACCCAATAAAAGAGGGCAATATAGCTACTAAGTCAATGATTTAATAAAAACGTAAAATATACTTAGTTTTATTTTCTCCACTCCATAACTGCAGTAAATATCCGCCAGCAGAAATTATTAAAACACAATTATCTAAAGTTATTAATTCTAAATGAGCATCTTCAGCAATATTATATGTTTCAGCCAAAAAAATTCCTGATGAAACTAAAACCAAGGCAGCAATTGTTAAATCAATTGCTTTACCTACTCGTGTTTCGAGGTCTGTCAAATAGAATTCTATTTTTGCTCGGTTGAGTAACATCATACAACTAAACATGAATTAACTCATTCACACCATAACAGCCAAAATACGCTTTTACCGTAATTATTGGAGATTATTGTGCTAAATAAACTATTGTGTGAAGATAAACCAAGAATATTTTATGCATCTAGCTATAGAACAAGCAAAAAAATGAGATACTGCTTATGGCACTGTCATAGTTAAAGAAGATAATCCAGTAGTTGCAGCAACTTATAATACTGTAAACCAAGATAGCGATCCTTTTGCCCATGCAGAAATTAATGTCATTGGCAATTTAACCACTAAACTCAAAAACCCTTCTTTAGATGGTTATTCTATATATACCACTAGTAAACCTTGTCCCATGTGTGCTACGGCTTGTATATGCACGGAGATATCAGAAATTGTTGATGGTGCCTCAATTACAGATTTAATTTCTATTAATCAAGCACAAATTAATATATTTTATGAAGAAGTTATCGCTAAATCATTTAGAAGTATAAAGGTAACAAAAGGAGTTTTAAGAAAGGAATATCTACAATTGTTCGCATAAAATAAAGTCCCAGAAATATATCCAGGGCTTGCGTAGGGTATGGGGTAAGAATGTTTATCCTCTGCACCCCTGCTTACTAAAACTAATATCTTTGAACGCAACTTGGTATTACATACTAGATACGCCAGTAGTAATAAGACGTTTGAATAAGGCTTCTGACTAGCCAGTTTCTCTAAGTACCGCAGATGATGAGACTTCTACATAAGCTTGCTTAATAAAAGCTAAATCAATCAGACAAATTCTACCCAATACTTCTTTTAATTCTTCTGGTTTTCCATCAGCTTTTAATTCTTTACCAACTTCATGAACCACCACTGCCATAGCTGGAACTACGTGCTGACGAGCAATGCCAATTTTGACATGGAAAAGTCCTATATGCCAACGATAATCAGCATAGGTTTTGCCCCAATAATCTATACCTGTCAACATTTGATGAAACCATTGAATAAATGTTTCATGTAGGCGATGAATTCGTGCTTCGGTTTTATTTAGAATGGCATTCATTTCTTCATCACGTCCTAAAATAGAAGTGCTCAGCCATTGTTGGTGCATTTTATAGTCCCCAAGCTGCGTTGGATTTCAGAAGAGATTTATCTTCAGAAGTTAAACCTACTCTTCTTGCGAGCGTTGTCATAAAAGCGTTAGGCCCTACTGTCATAACTGATCCTTTTGTATTGTTGAATGTTTGTTGATTGTTTACTGTTTACTGTTCCCTGTTAAACACCAAAATTACCTTTTTAAATTAAGCTGCTTTACTGCGGAGAAAACCAACTAAATCTTTGAGGAAAGATTGACTAACAGTGGGCTTTTCTGCGGGCTTTTCAGTTGCTTTGATTGCAGGTAAAGTTTCCTGTACTGCTTCTGGAAAAGTAAGTGTGGCAGTGGAAGTAGAAAGAGATTCTTCAGTTGCATACATACTCAGACCTGTCATTTCCCCTAAAGGCAATGTTGATGTCGGTTCAAATCTAAATAGAGCATCCTTGACTTGGAGTCAGGCACATACTGGTCGCAAAACCTGGCTATTAAATAGCAGTCTTAGTTGTTCTGGTTGCACTAATCCTTGAGCTTTTAAGCATAATCCCAATGGTGAATTAATGAAGCAAGAAGAAATTTGAGTGACTCTAGAAATTACTCGCTCACTGATCCACCCTCTTTGAGTAATTATTAATATTAAGCCTTGTTGGTCTAAACTATCAGCAGCACTGACTACACGACATTGATGTAGCCAGATATAATAAACTTGCTTTTTCTTCTTATCATTTTCTTCAGCTAAAAATTCAATGCTAAGTATTCCTATTTTTTTCCCTTGATCTAAAAATTGGAGTAATTCAGGTAAGGAGAAACCTACAAAGTTACCAGTAATACCAATAATTTCTCTCCTGATTCAAAATAAATATTGATGTAAATATTGAACTAATTCAGAATAATTTTTTTCCGAAATGTAACTTCTAAAAAATTTAATTCCTTTTAGGAAAGAGTCCTAAAAAATTAATACCTATCAGATATATTACACTGGACAACTCTCCATTAAGTGCTGTACTAGGGCAATAACAGCTTCTGCGACAGAATCTCCTTGGTTGGGATTGACTCTAACCATAGGAGGTCTTTCGTCTTCATTCACGTATCCAATGGCAAGGTATACATCTTCCTCTGACCATGCACCGCGACAATCGGTGTGTGTTAGACCTTTGTTTGAGTAATGCTGTTTCATCAGTGGCACGTGTATCTGTATCTACAACTTCGATTTCACTAACGGAACGAATAAAAGTGGATTTACCCGCACCTACTGACACCGTGACAATTAACCTCATAGTCTCCATGTTTATTTACTCCTTAAATAAACAAATTAATGATTGATTCTTCACTATTTTCAGAAAGCTCCTAAATGTCTTTGATAGTTTGTTTTTAGTGGGTAAGCTAAGTGGGTGTTAAAAATTGTCGTTATGACAAGGCAAGAGTGAAGAGGTTTTCAGGCTAATTTACATTTTGTTACATACTTTTTTTTTTCACGTCGTTCCATTGTATACAATTCCCTAGATTAACTAGGATTTTTATACAATGGAACTTACAATTGAGTCACCTTTGATTTGGATCATTTAGTTCAAAACTAGTTTTAGTTCTTGGAGAACTCGTTTGAGTTCTAGCATTAATACTCCCTGTTTGGCGGATTCACTAGCCCAAACTAGGAATACTGCATCTTCACCACAACCAGTTAATATGCCAAAGCCTTTTTTCCCTTCTAAAAAGATGCGGTCAACTGTAGCTCTGGCTAACTTAATACCAATTCTTTAACCTAAAGACAGCATGGATGCTGATATTGCTAAGACCCGTTCTTCGTCCATCCCACCAGGTAAACTTGCTGCTAAAGGCAAACCATCTGGAGTAACGAGTACCGCTCCTTCAACATCTGTTTGTAGCAGCGAGAAAGTTTTGCAAAATCATGCCCAGTCTTTCTATGTTAATTGCCATAATGATTATTTTCCTGTGGTTTAAATGTGAGAGTAAGTAATAAATTCAGAACAGCGGTCAGAGTCATTAGCAGTTGAGTAGTGCTAAACCATTACAGCAGTAAATATATGTTAGTGGATAAATTTTTATCTGAATTTTGTGTTTTGAATTCACGGCGGTACTAGTCACCCAATAGTTAGGTCTGATTTATCTAAGCGGGCGGGAAAAATTAATTACCATTTCCAGTTATGTTACCAAATTTTTGTTTTAGCAATAACAACACTGTTTCAATGGATGCTTTTGTCCTCATTTGCTATTGATTTAATTATCAAGTAGTCAGAATTAATATCACACCGTAAAATTACTGAATTCGATATTAATTATCTTGTAGATAAGTTAAGTTAACATGAGCATATACTCATTTATAGATTTCGAATTGAAAACAATATATTTTATTACTGTTAAAAAGTATTTATTTATATTAATAAATGTCAATATTTTTCGCTAATGCTAAATAACATTTCATAGAAATGAAATAAAAAAATATGTTTTTAGCAATATATTGTGATGAACCTGACATAATTAAGATTTTGAACCTTACTCCTGAGTGAGTAGTTAGTGTTTCATTAATAACCATTCGTTTCTCGATGCTACAAGCCTCCGGATTTATTCTTTGTGGAGTCAATCGAAAATCGTTTGACTGAGGCTTCTGAACATCCAAAATCAAAATTTGATATTTACTAGACCTAGTGCAAAATTGTTTATGTGGTATGATAGATAGTTTTAGATTTTATTTATTTATGTATTTTTGGTGTTCTTTCTTTAGGCTCCCTAATTCAAACATAACCCTGTAACTCTAACTTTTGGCTAAAACAAAGACAATTCCCCATTATAAGATAAAATTAATTCTGCAAGAGGTCTACTGTTCTAAATATGATAAAAATGTATTAGCAAGAATAGCGGCTTGGGTGCGATCGCGCAAATTAAGTCTACTTAAAATGTTAGTAACATGATTTTTGACTGTTCCTTCAGAAATGTAGAGTGTATGAGCAATTTCTCGGTTGCTGGCACCGTTAGCAATTAACCGTAAAACCTGTTTTTCTCTGGGTGTGAGTTCGACTAAACTTGGTGGTATGGATTTTACAGGGTCGGGTGCTGTGGTTGGAAATTGAGTTAAAAGTTTTTTAACAATTTCTGGACTGAGTTGGGAAAATCCTTTATCAACAGCACGAATAGCAACTGCTAATTCTTCTGAAGGTGTATCTTTGAGTAAATAACCCATTGCACCATTTTGTAATGCAGCTTTGATATATAGATCATCATCAAATGTTGTCAATACTAATACCTTTGTAGCTGGAAAATGGGTTTGAATCGTTTTTGTTGCTGCAACTCCATCGATAATAGGCATTCTGATATCCATTAAAACCACATCTGGCTGTAGTTGTTTCACTAAATGAATGGCAATTTCACCGTTTTCTGCTTCTCCAACTATTTCTAAATCTGTTTCTAATTCTAGTAATGCTCTTAAACCCTGACGAATTAAACTTTGGTCATCTGTAAGTAAGACTTTAATCATGTTTTCCACCTAGCTAAAGGAATATCAACTATTATTTGACAACCAGAATTTTGAGCAGATTTAATTGTAAATGCGCCTCCTAATGCTAAAGTGCGATCTCGCATACTTTGCAAACCAAAGCCCGTTGTATTTTGAGTAACATCAAACCCTCTACCATTATCTTGAACTATTAATTTTACAGCTTTGTCTGTTGTACTTAATTCTAGTTGTACTAATGATGCTTGCGCATATTTGGAAATATTTGTAAATGATTCTTGAATAATGCGATAAATAGGAATACTCATTTCCGTGGGTATGGCATATTCTAAGGAGACTAGACAACTTGGTAAAATCCCATTGGCACGTTGAAAATCTTCTATTAAGATACCAATTGCTTGTTCTAAAGATTGTGACTGTAAAGGATGCGAGCGCATAGTAGAAACAGAGTTTCGCACATCTTGTAATGCCTTAGAACCTAGTTCCTTAGCCCTAGTTAAAAAGGTCATGGCCCTGGGAATATCCGATTTAGATAGTTTGAGAGCAGTTTCTAATTGTAAATTTAAAGCAGTTAAAGAATGTCCTAGAGAATCATGAATTTCTCTAGCAATGCGGTTGCGTTCTTCTAAAGTAGCTTGAGTTTCGATTTTTAGAGCATATTGACGCAGTTTATCGTTAGCAATTCCCAGTTTTTCTCGACTCTGACGCTCAGACAAAACAGCATTCATTAAGAGTAAAACAAATACTAAACTTAAACCAAATAGGACGGATAAACTAAAACTGAAAAATCGAAATCTTTCTTGTACTATTGGTGTTAATCTATTAGGCATCCAGCGAGTCTTAAGTGTCATCAAAAATAACACAAATGATGAAAAAGTAACCGTTAAACGCCCTGGTAATTGAAAAATTAAACAACTACGAGTTACTAACATTAAATAGAGAAACGGAAAAAGTCGCGCTGTTCTCCCGCCAAGAAATCCAGTAATTAGTATTAAAAATACTTCTGTGGCAGTATATATAATCTTCCCAAATTGATTACTAGTAGGTAATCTTAACCCCATCAAGCCAAAAAAAGCCAAACTACAAATAGTTAACTCTGGAAACTTGGCAGCAAATTTGGGTGATGGTGAGGGTAAAATTACCATTAATACAGAAAAAACCAGTAATATCCATTCTAAATACAATAGAAATCGAAATGGATGATTATTAATTTGAATAGGACGAGACATAACAATTGAAAATTTAAAATAGTGCTTCCAGCAGGCTGCGCCAACAAAATTCAAGAAGGTCTAAATTACTAACTTGGATTTATCTCTCCTTTATTTTGTTCTATATTGGTCACGTCTATACCCATGACTTTAGTCATGGGTATAGACGTGACTTTTTCCTCATGTTGTTGCAGAGGATAAATTTATATTATGGTGACATCCAAGCAGAAACAACACAAGAGAATTAATGAAAGGCAAGACCTTATTATTTATAGCTGCTGCTTTTGCTCTAACTTTAACAGCAACCCCCTTGGTAGCGCAAGTACAAAAAACTGTTCCTTCAGGTCAAGCAGGTCAAGGATTCGCGGAAAAAGGACCTTGGAAAAAGTTGGGACTAACATATACACAGAAAACCGAAATCCAAAGAATTCACCACAATACTCGCGCGGAAATGGATAAGGTTCTGACAACTGAACAGAAAGAACAGTTAAAAGCTGCAATGCAAGAACGTCAAACGCAACGTTCACAAGGTGAAGGTAGAGGTAAATGGAAAAAAGATATTTTTACTTCCTTGAATTTAACTGACGCACAGAAAAGCCAAATCCAGGAAATTAGGGAGTTATCAAGAAAACAAATGGAAGCAGTTTTGACTCCAGCACAACGACAACAACTCCAACAAATGGAGCAGAATTGGAAATCGCGTCGTCAACAAGGTAATAGCAATTAAAAACGGGGGAAAGGGGAAGAAAAATCTTTACCATTTAACCGTTCCTCCTCGGTTATGGGATAAACAATCTTTTCTTACACCCTAGACCAGAAACCCTATCTTTGGTTATCAAGAATTAGCGAGAGATTTCTGCTTTTCTAAGTTTTGGTGATTCAAAGTTTGGGGTAATTTCAACGCCAAGGCTATCATAATAGTTGTCATATAAGAAACAATAGTTGCCCATAATAGGTGGTTGTTTTGGAAATACCAAGCTGCGATCGCTAGGGGGATAAAACCCACAAAGAAAGCCATTAATACAGCATTACGTAAGCTAGTACCTTCCTTTAAACCAATAAAATAACCTTCAAGAATGAAGGCGATCGCTGTAATGGCTAAAACAGGTAACAACCAGATTGTATAAATAGTAATACTATCGTTTACCTCTTGATGATTAGTCAGCAGACCAAAAACTTGCTCAGGGAAAATAATTGATACAAAAGCAAAAACCAATGCTATCGCCAAAGCTGCCAGCATAGAGACAGTTAGTAATGGCATCATCTGTTGCCCATTTCCCTTACTTTTAAAATTACCAGTCAGTGTTTGGATTGTCATCCCCACACCTTGAACTGCAAACTGACTCAAAAAAGCAATCTGGAGTAACAAACCATTTTCTGCTAAGATATTTGTTCCCATGACCGCACTCAGATTAGTGAAAATAGAGTAGGCAGAAATCAAGGATACATATCGAATCAAAATATTACTCTTGAGTGCAAAAGTCTCTTTGAGAGATACCCAATCGAAAATTTCTGAAACTGCGGCTGGTAACGCTTGCCACTCAATACTCAAAGCAACCCCAATCAAACCAATAATTAGCGCCAAATACTGGCTTAAAGCTGTAGCTAAACCTGCTCCAGCACTTTCCCAACCCCACTTGACAATCATTAAGTAATCCAGCAACACATTAGAACCATTACCAACAATTGACATCAGCAGCACTACACCATTTTTTTCCCTTCCTAGAAACCAACCAAATAACACAAAGTTCAGTAAAACAGCAGGTGCACCCCAAATCCGTCCGTAGAAATAATCAACTCCAGAGGCTTCAATGTCTGGAGAACCACTCAACAGAAAAAAACCAAACTTCTGGATAGGATACTGCAATAGTAGAATCAATAAACTGACTATTAAGGCAATTAAACCACTTCTTAATCCAGCCAGTAATACAGCTTTAGGTTCATCAAGTCCCACAGCATAAGCAGTCAAAGTATTGGTACTCGACCGCATAAATTTTAAAACCCGATAAAGATAATCAAAAAGGATAGTTCCCAAAATCACCCCAGCCAAGTGACGGATATCTTGCAAATGTCCTAGAAAGGCAATATCTACCAGACCAGCTAAAGGAACCATCATGTTAGAAAAGACACTCACACTCGCCAGCCGATAAAAGCGAGGTAAAAAGTCGTATCTACTTAGTAAGACATCAGGCATGGCATTTTTGATCTCAATTGGGAAATATTACTACTTCAGATACTTCAAGTTTATTATTGTCATCAAAAGATGTAGATATAAAATAAAGCAAGTCCCTGTTAAAAATTAAAAATCTTGACACTTTCTCAATATTTGCAAATGTCCCAAGAATTCCCCATTGGTAGTAAAGTTCGCGTCATCGCCTTACCACCCTACATCAAAACTGCTGATCCTATGCCTATGCTGCGCCCTCCTGATATCATCAGCATTGGTGAAGAAGGTATAGTTCTTGACCGTCGTCCTGGAGGTTATTGGGGAGTACGCTTTACAAGAGGTGCTTTCCTCATAGATAGCCAATACATCGAAAGTACAGAACATCCACCGGAATCTCAGCCGGATTCAGAATAGTAGCTATACTAAAAACGGTTTAAAAGTGTGATTCTGAACGTTCAAGGAGCGTCTCTGAAAGAGATAGTGAAGAATCTCCGAGATACTAGTACCGCTGTGAATTCAAAATGCTTCTTTCAGAAGAGCTAAGCTAACAAAATATCTCCTTCGGAGACGCTACGCGAACGAAATTCAAAATGTATACAGAGTGAGCTTTTCAGAAATTTGCAATGGTTGGTTTATTTACGCCGTACTGTACTAGAGCCTACTGCACGCTGCGCTTTCACGCAGTGTCGCCAAGGGATACGCTGCACTACATTACGCATAGCTTACGCCACCCTGCGCTATCAGTATGACATAAGTCCAAGTTTCACGAGTTTGCTGTATTACAAGAATGATAACTTATGTTAACTTCTCATTCCAGTTTGCAACTATGATTTCTCCTCGCACTTTTATCAGCATTTTATTTGCCGGTTGTTTTACCTTCATGAGTTGGTTAAACTTCACTCCCACAGCTAATGCTTTGGGTGGTAAATTACCTGCAATCAACCAACCTGCACCGGATTTTACCTTACCCACCAACACAGGAGATGGTAAAATCGCTCTCTCTGATTTGCGTGGTCAGTGGGTGGTTCTATATTTTTATCCCAAAGATTTTACCTCTGGCTGCACTATTGAAGCGCGACGTTTTTAACAAGACTTACCCAAATATCTAGAAGAAAACACTCAGATTATTGGTGTGAGTGCGGATGATATTGATTCCCATCCTGAATTTTGTGATTCTGAAGGATTAAAATTCCCCCTGTTGGCTGATTAATGGTGCAGTCAGTAAAGCGTATGGCTCTTGGCTTGACTATGTATCTATGCGCCATAGTTTTATCATTGATCCACAAGAGGTGATACGGGAGACTTTTGTGAAGGTAAATCCCAATATTCACAGTACAGAAGTTTTAGCACGACTGGAAAAGTTGCAGTCAGAAGAAAGGGTGTAGGGTTGGGGTGCAGGGGTGCAGGGGAAAAATACTCTCTTTTCCTTCTTCTTCTGACTCCTGAACTCCTGACCTTACCGGGCGTTGGTGCGGTTAATAAAGTCTTACCAATCACCAATCACCCATTACCTTCTGCTGCGGCAACTTCTAACAGTATTTTGATTACAGAATCTGGGTTGAAACTGATAGAATCTATGCCTTCTTGAACTAGGAAGCGGACAAATTCTGGATAATCGCTGGGTGCTTGACCGCAGATACCTATTTTGCAATTAAATTGTTTTGCGGTGGCGATAACTTTGGCAATTGTCATTTTCACAGCTTGATTGCGTTCGTCAAACAGATGGGCTACTAATTCAGAATCTCGGTCTAGTCCTAAAGTTAACTGTGTTAAGTCATTAGAACCAATAGAGAAGCCATCAAAAACTTGGCTAAATTCGTCTGCTAATACCACGTTACTTGGTAATTCGCACATTACGTAGACTTCCAGACCGTTTTCGCCTTTTAACAAGCCATTGGCCGCCATTTCTTCTAGTACCCGTTTTCCTTCTTCGGGAGTGCGACAGAAGGGAACCATCAAAATCATGTTGGTTAAACCCATTTCGTCACGTACCCGTTTCATGGCTTGACATTCTAGGGCAAAACCTCCACGGTAATGGGGATCATAGTAGCGAGAAGCACCACGCCAACCAAGCATTGGGTTTTCTTCTTTAGGTTCAAATTGTCTACCACCCAAGAGGTTTGCATATTCATTACTCTTGAAGTCAGACAAACGCACAATTACTGGTTTAGGATAGAATGCTGCGGCAATTGTACCAATATCTTACGCTAGTTGAGCAATAAAGAACTCTGCTTTATTTTCGTATTGGGCAGTTAATTCGGCAATCTTCTATTTAGCAAGTTCGTCTTCTAATTGATCAAAGTGGAGTAATGCTAAAGGATGTGCTTTAATGTGGTTAGCAATAATAAATTCCATCCGTGCTAAACCTACACCATCATTAGGAATTGCTGTTAAACCTAATGCCTCTTCTGGGTTGCCCATATTCATCATGATTTTAGTGCGGGTACGAGGCAAGTTTTCTAAGGTTAATTCTTGAATTTCAAACTTTAATAAACCTGCATAAACTTTGCCTGTTTCGCCTTCAGCACAACTAACAGTAATTTCTTGTCCAGTTTGTAAAACTGTTGTGGTATTTCCACAGCCCACAATGGCGGGGATTCCCATTTCTCTGGCGATAATTGCAGCGTGACAAGTCCTACCACCAGCATTGGTGACAATGGCACTAGCACGTTTCATGATTGGTTCCCAGTCTGGGTCAGTACGGTTGGTAACTAGTATGTCTCCTGGTTGGAAGAGGTTAATTTGGTTCGCATCAAGAATAACTCTGGCTTTACCTTGGCCAATCATTTCGCCAACACTACGACCTGTGAGGAGAACTTCAGCTCTTTCCTTAATTTGATAACTTTTAAGGACGGTTTTCGACTTTTGAGATTGTACTGTTTCTGGTCTAGCTTGGATGATAAATAATTCACCAGTTATACCATCTTTTGCCCATTCAATGTCCATTGGTGTATCCATACCACGGGCTTGGGAATAATGGTCTTCGATGATGCAGGCCCAGTTGGCAAGTTGCAGAATTTCGTCCTTATTGAGGGCAAATTGGCAGCGTTCGGAGGGAAGAACGGAGACGTTTTTGCTTAGTTTCGTCCCACCTTGATCATAAACCATTTTAATTTCTTTGGTTCCCAGACGTTTTTGCAGAATGGGTTTATATCCTTTTTTCAAGGTGGGTTTGAATACTAAATATTCATCTGGGTTAACGGCACCTTGAACTACGTTTTCACCTAAACCATAAGCAGCTGTAATTAGTGCTGCATCTTTAAAGCCTGTTTCCGTGTCGATGGAGAACATGACACCAGAACTAGCTAAGTCAGAACGTACCATTTTTTGTACGCCTACTGACAGTGCGACCTCGAGGTGGTCAAAACCTCTTAGTTGTCTGTAGGAAATGGCACGGTCGGTAAAAATGGAAGCAAAGCATTGATGACAAGATTCTAGTACGCCTTTGAGTCCATGAACGTTGAGATAGGTTTCTTGTTGTCCCGCAAAACTAGCATAGGGTAGGTCTTCTGCGGTGGCACTGGAACGAACTGCAACGTCGGTATCTTCACCGTATTCTTGGCAAAGGGCTTGGTAGGATCTGGCGATCGCTTCTTGCAAGTCTAGGGGAAATGTTATTTCCAACATTAGCGAGCGCGCTTGTTTACCACATTGCCGCAAATTATCAACATCTTCAACATCTAATCCCGCAAAAATCTTTCTTAATCTGGCTTCTAAACCCGCTGTCGTGATGAAATATCTATAAGCATACGCTGTGGTAGCAAATCCAGTGGGAACCTTGACTCGTTTGGGTCTAAGTTCTTGAATCATCTCTCCCAAGGAAGCATTTTTGCCACCAACAAAAGGAATATCTGCAATCCCAACAGCATTAAAAGGCAGGACTAAGGCCTGTTCTTTGGAGAGTAGGCGATCTGTTTCTTGATTGCGTCGTCTTTCGAGCATATTTGAGAGTCCTTTAAAATATATCAATATTTTATTTTGATGAAGAAGCTTTTAGTAAATTCTTCTGCTTCCAGTTTTCATAATTATTTTTATACATAGAGAATTTGAGGAACTTGTGAGGATATAACGTGAAGAAACTTCAAGTAAGTATCTATCTAATATTTACAAAAAATAAGGTATATGTTGATATCGAAAGAATTCTCACAACTTCCTCACATTTATCAACTAGGTTATAGCTATAAAAACTTTATTTTATACTTAACTCAACTGGTTAATTGACGGCTACATACTGTAAACACTTTTATTAATAGGATTTAATCAGCATTATGAATTACTGTCCTTGTTGTTCGGACTTGCTTTTACAACATATACGCAGATCTGAAACTTACTGGTTTTGTCGTACTTATTGGCAAGAAATGCCCGTAGTTAAGCGCCATTTATCGAGTTCCTTGTCAGAGACTATTTTAGGTAAAGTACCTAGAAAACCTCATAAACACTCATTTTTAGGTGGGTTTAAATAATTCAAAATATAGGAATCCTGTTCCCAGCCTTCACGAGTAATTTTACTAATCACACCCGAACCCTATAATTGAAACAGTAAGTTGTTATTGGAAACCCCCAGAATTAATATGGGGGATTGAACTATTGATGAGAAGAGTTTATCTTTGAATTGAGAATTGATGTCCGATATTGCTAATTCCTGATTTACTGTAAGTGTTGTTTCAATCTTCTTCCCATTTTTCCGAGGCAAGCAAGTCAATAATCCTATCTCTGAGCAAATATTCGTTATTTTCGAGTTCATGCTCAAAATAAGCCCATTCACGATCAGGAATATATTTAAAAAGGGTAAAAATTGGCTGTTGTCGGTTAACAAGCCCCTTTCTAGCAAGTTGACGAGCTTCTTCCTGGATAACTTCGATGTCGTATTTTATAGTAGTATCCACAGCTTGTTACCTCGTTATTCATCAAGGAATTAAGAAACAAAAGCATAATTTTTTTGCCTCTACTTTAAATGTATCAAAAATTTGAGTAAATATGTCAAGAATGACCACATGAATATTTAATAAGTAACATTACTTTCCATATTACTCCTTTAAGAGCCTGGAAGTTTTCGTTTGGTTTGGGAACAGGGTAAAGGTTTTTTCTGATCTTTTTTCCTTTCTCAGTTAACTGAGCAGTATTGGCTCTATTTTAAAAACTTATTTCGTAAGAATTCAGGAGTCAGAAGTCAGTATTTCAGCAGTCAGAATGTTTGAGCTTAATTCTGACTGCTGAAATACTGATAGTGCAGGTTGATGCAAGCCATACTCCTTCTTTATTATTCTTAATGCTGCTGTCGTCTTGCTTCAATTTCTTGAGCGGAAATCATACTCTTCATTTTCTCAATATCCACCATAATCAAAACTACCCCTTCTATTTCTCTGTCCATGAGGGGAGTAATAGCAATATAACATCTAATTGGCTTGCCCCGACGATTAATGGCATCTAAAATCATTTCCTGAAATTGTTGTTTCCCAAATAGGAAGTCGCGGATAGGCGATCGCAACTTTTCTACAGGTAAACCAATATCTAAGCTAAAGAGAGATTTATGAATCACTTCTTCAGTGCGTAAGCCCCATAAATCTTCTAATAAATGATTCCAAATTAAAATACTAAAGCTTTTATCAATTACGACCATTCCTGTTTGTAGACTTTTGAGAATGGAAATAATAAAAATATTAGTCCGGTTAAGTTCTAATGTCCGTTGACTAAATTCATAATTAATTGTTTGTAGTTCCTCATTTGCAGATTGAAGTTCTTCATTCATTGTCTCCAGTTCTTGATTTGTAGATTGGAGTTCTTCGTTAATAGTTTCTAGTTCTTCGTTAGTAGACTGGAGTTCTTCGTTAGTGGTTTCTAATTCTTCGTTGGTAGACTGCAGTTCTTCATTAGTAGTTTCTAAATCTTGCTGATAACGTTGCAGTGCTTCTTGAAGTTTAAGATAACGACTAACATCATGAAAAGTAATGGTGACACCTAAGAAACTTAGATCAGTATCTTGGAGTGGTGTAATCCTTACATCTAAATATTGCTTTTCAGTGTTAGATAAATATCGCTCTATATTTGTCAAAGTGATGGGACGACGCTCGTTATATGATCTTTCAATCAGCGATCGCAACTCTATTGGTCGATAGGAAATTTCTAAATCCTGAAAAGGACGATCTAAATCTCTTTCTGACAAACTGAATAAAGAACGTGCTTGCTCATTCAGCATCACTAATAAACCATTAATATTAATGACTATTTCCGCAATTTGGGCTGTATCAAAAACTAGCTCTCGGAGTTTAAGATATTGAGTAAATCGGTTGCTAGGTTCATCATCAGTAGAATTTGCCATCACTAATAAGCGATCACGTATGTTTGTTGATAAAACTTTAGTAAATATTCGGTTTTTTAATTCTATAGGTATAAATAAATTAGCGTGCATCAACAGCATCTCTGCTTTCCCCAAAACGAGATAACCCGTATCATTCAGCGCAAAATGGAAACGAGCTAATATCTGTCCCTGAACCTCACTATTGAAATACATGAGTGTATTGCGGCACACTAGTAAATCTATCCGAGAAATTGGTGCATCGTGAATTAAATTATGACGACCAAAAATTACAGAACGGCGTAAATCCTGCCTAAATACATAACTTTCCCCTACTAATTCAAAATATTTATCCCGCAGTTCCAATGGTATGGACTGGATATCTTTGGCTGAATATACTGCTTGACGAGCTTGCTGAAGAGTTTCTTCATCCACATCTGTGGCGTAAATTTTTACCCATTGACGAAAATCTTCTACTCCTAATATTTCTGCTATGAGCATTGCTAGAGTATAAGCCTCTTCTCCAGAAGCACAACCAGCAGACCAAATGCGAATCTGCGCACCATTTTTTTTACATCTCATGATATTGGGTATGATTTGTTTTCCCAGATATTCCCAGGCAGAATCATCCCGAAAAAAGGCAGTTACATTAATCAAAATAGTATTGAATAAATAATTAAATTCTGCTGGATGAACTTGAAGATAGTCTATATAATCTGTAAAACTTCCTAGATTTACTGACTGCATTCGCTTATATATACGACGCATTAACGTTGATCTTTTATAGCCTGTGAAATCAAAACCCCGGCTTTGTCTGATATACATCAGTAAATTTTCAAAATCGAGGTTTTTTTCTGGGGAAGTCATAGGTTTGCTCAGAGGATATCAGGTCTTGGGTGTGGTTTAATTTTTAGAACTATCTAATCATAACTACAATTACCAGCATTTTTACCAGTTGCTCTTATTAATTACCAATATTTATTGAATAAATATCATTCCAAAGGAGGATAACCTTCAGATAAAAACGTAAAGGTAAAAGTTTCTTAGCTTCCAAAAGCTTCTGGCGATGATCTTCAGATATGCGGGGATATTGTAAATTCAATTCTTTTAATTTTGTACAAAAAATCTCTGATACAACCAACCGTGTAAACCACTTGCGATCAGCAGGAATAATATACCAAGGAGAACACTCTGTACTAGTGTGGTTAAAAACTTCTTCATAAGTAGTCATGTAATCATCCCAAAAACCTCTTTCCCGCACATCACTAGCTGAAAATTTCCAATGTTTTTCTGGTGATTCAATTGTGTCTGGAAAGCGTTTTTTCTGTTCCTTTTTTGAGACATTGAGAAAAATACTTGGTCGATAATGGAATTATCGACCAAGTATTTTTCAAAGTTATTAATTCCCTCAAAATGAAGTTGTTGTTTTCCTAGAATTTCTGGATGCATACACACCACCAACAATTCTTCATAATATGAACGGTTGAATATAGCGATTCCACCCCGTTCTGGTAAAGCCTTCATTGTTCATTTTTGATGGTAAATCTTCTAGCCCATAGCCAGCTTAGTCCGCCATAAATAATCATGGTCTAATTCTTCTTCACTTGGTGCTTTGAAACTAAATAGCTGACATCCTTGTAGATTGATCCCAGATATAATGTGCTTGATAGTGCTATCCTTCCGAGCCACATCCATTGCCTGAAAGATAATTAGCAACGCATAAGTATTTTGGGCATAGAGAATATCTTGAGATTTAGCTAATTGTCGAATACCCGCTTGTAATTTTATTGTTGCATCAGCTGTTTCATGGTATTCAGGTTTATAGGATGGATTATAATCATTCTTTAAAGAAATTTAACCGCCTGGAGAAACAATAAAAGCAGCATGATTCATTTTTAATGAAATCCCTTCAAAATTCAAAACAAAATATATCCCTCTACTTCCGTAAGAGATAAAAAATTAAACTCCTTTTGATAGCATAGTTTTACATAATATTCAGATTCAAATTATTCTGAACATCATACCAATCAAATAGGACTGCTATATTCTATTTGGTAACTTCTTCTGCTAATTACGATATGGTAACATAGCTGTCTGCAAGTACAAATGTTTTTGTATTGTCATCCGATTTTGAATGTTCAGGAGTCATTTTCGAATGATTTTGGATTCACTTCACGGATACATCTGGGGGCTCAGAGGATGAATGCACAAGTCTAGTACTGCCGTGAATTCAAAATGCTTCTATCAGAAGAGCTAAGCTAACAAAATAGTGCTTCCAGCAGGCTGCGCCAACAAAATTCGAAATGAATACGGTGTGAGCTTTTCAGGGATTTGGAATGGTTGGTTTATTTACGGCTGCTATGTACTGTACTAGTATTGTATTCATATCCCCCCTAATCCACTTGAAAAGGGTGTAATAACCTGTTCAAAGTCCTCTTTTTTCAGGAGTATTGAGGATGATCTAAAGTTTTGTATACCTCCGCCACAACTTTTAAAATATCCTCTTAAGATATTTTGGATTTTAAATTTCGGATTGATTCCATAGATGAATCCGGGGACTTGTACCATCAAGAAATTATTTATTGGTCATATTTAAAAAATAGTTATTTTAAAAGATTACTTTTATTCTCTCCTTTCACCTTGGATATTATTTACTGAATATACTAATTAAGTAAATCAAGGTTTTGTTAAGAAAAGTAAATAGGAGTCAACAAAGCCTATACATTTTGATAAATTTGATGAATCACGCTTACATAAGCAGAAGTTTGAGCAAAATGTGGTTCACTCACCTGAAAATGTATGTAAATTTAATGACTAAACTATATTCACGTAAGTTGCTACTGAGATAACTTTTAATAGGTAAGAATGCGATCGATTATCATTATCCATTTGTTCACCATACTAAGGACAGGTGAAGATTTTTATTTTTAGTGATCGCAGAGAGTATTTGAAAAAGATAGTGAAGAATCTCCGAGATGCTATAACCTCCGTACCATACGCAAAGTAAACTATAGCATAAAATTTACACCTTTCAGGGAGCCTTTTATATGGGTGGTATATTAGGTAATAGCTTATGAGATCAGTATGGCTGCTCTGTAACAATCATTATGAATCTCATCAGACTACTATTATACGAATTTAGAGTATTAGATTAATCATCGTCTGTTAACTTGTTAAGTATTTAGAAAATTTAACAAAAAATATAGTAAACTGAATTAAGTTATGAAAAAATAAGGGTCTTCGGTCATTTTTATATAGCAATCCTAAATCATTCGTGAGATAGAAAATACCTGAAACCCTTATCAATCAAGACTTTTTACCACCGTATTTTCTCATATCTCAGATAGGATTGCTAAAGAAAACCTGGTTCAAAATCATTGAAAGCCTGATTATGTTGATTGTTTATTTAAAACGCAAGAAGCCGAGTCCTTTATAATCCTTAGTGGACAAGGGTTTTGTCCTAATCAATCCTCAATCTCCATAAAAAAGCTAAAAGAAGCAAAAATAATTAGTCTTAAGTGTCAAACCTAAAAGTAAAATTTTATTCAATCAATAGGATAATTAAAATCAACGATTACCTATGCAATTCAACGATCATCTAATTGATTTGCCTTCTTTACATAAAGTTATTGATCGTTACCCTTTGACGATTAGCCCTGATAGTCATGTGATTGAGGCTATTAACTTGATGAATCAGGAGGAAAATCATAGCTGCAACTTATACAATGTTGCCAGATCATTACTTCGCAGCAAACAGCAGAAAAAAGTAAATAGCTATATTTTAATAGTACAGCAAGGGCAGTTACTAGGAATATTCACGCTTGCAGATGTATTAAAATTAATAGCATTGAATATGGATTTAGCCAAGACAACAATGGTTGAAGTGATGACCCAACCAGTCATTACATTGAAACTATCCGATTTAGATCATATTTCAACTGTTTTATACTTTTTGCAGCAATATAGTGTTCAGGATTTACCGATTGTTGATGATGAGGGAAATCTAGTAGGCATAATTAATGAATCTAGCTTGTTACATGAGTTAGATTTAGTCAAGGTTGTTGGTGTTGTTGAAGCTGTAAATCAAACGTTAACAAATATCACGAATCAGTCCCCGGAAAACTATCAGCAACGAGAGAAAGTAAGCGGCAAAACTGATAACTTGTTGAAAACATGGATAGAGGAAAAAATAGCCAAAGAAATACAAATTAATGAAGAACTTCAGCAAACCTTAGAAGAATTGCAAATTATTAAAGAAGAATTACGCCAACAAAATAAACAACTGGCTACTGCTCGTGAGATAACGGAATCGGAGCGCCGACGGTACCAAGATTTATTTGAATTTACTCCTAATGGTTTTTTAGTAACTGATAAATTGGGTGTTATTCAAGAGGCTAATCATGCAGCTTCATCTTTACTCTGTGTGCATCAAAAGTACCTAGTTGGCAAGCCAATTACAATTTTTCTTGGTCAATCAGATCGCCATAATGTTCTCTCCCATCTGAGTCTTTCTCAGCACTTCCAAGAATGGGAAATTTACATTCAACCGAGAGAAGGGGTGCCCTTCCCCGCCAGTATTAGATTAAGGGCTGTGTATGATCGCCAAGGTCAGTGGCTTGGTTGGTGTTGGTTAATATGCAATATTAGTGTACAGAAACAAGCTGAGAAAACACTGCGTCGAAGCTCAGATGAGTTGGAACAACGAGTGGCAGAACGCAGGAGAGAATTGATAGTTGCTAATCAAGCTTTGGAACAAGAAATCAAGGAGCGTAAAGAAACGCAAGCTGCTTTGCGGAAGAGTGAGGAGACATTTCGCCAATTTGCTGAAAATCTCGAAGCATATATATGGATTTGTTCCCAAGATTGCAGCACCCTCTTTTATATCAACCCGGCTTATGAGAAAATTTGGGGTCGTTCTTGCCAAAGTCTGTGGGAAAATCCTCTATCTTGGATAGAAGCTGTTCATCCAGAAGACCTTGAGCCCATGATGGCAGAGGTGGAGAAGCAGCATCAAAAGGGTGAAAATATTAGCGTACAGTATCGTATTATCCGTTTGGATGGTTCAATACGCTGGTTGTGGTCTAGACGTTTTCCTATCAAGAATGAACAAGGACAGATTCAATACTATGGTGGCATTGGTGAAGATATAACAGAACGCAAACAAACAGAAGCAGCAGTCAGGGAGAGTGAATATAAGTTCCACCAATTTGCCGACAACATTCAAGCAGTAGTTTGGATTGCTTCCGTGGATTGTACAGAGAACGTCTATGTGAACCCTGCCTATGAGAAATTTTGGGGTCGTTCTAGAGCAAGTATGGGTAACAATCCTAAATCTTGGATAGAGGGAGTTCACCCCCAAGATCGTGATCGCGTCATTGCACAAATACAAAGTCAAAAGGATAATGAATCTGGCGTTCTAGAATATCGAGTTCTACGACCTGATGGATCAATAAGCTGGCTATGGGCTAGAAGATTTACCATCAAAAATGAACAAGGACAGATTCAATACTTTGGTGGCATTGCCGAAGATATCACAGAACACAAGCAAACAGAAGCTGCACTCAAGAAGACTGAGGAAAAATTCCGATACTTTACCGAAAATAGCGATACCCTAATCTGGATGGCCTCCAAGGATAGTAAGGAAACCCTATATATTAACCCGGCTTATGAAAAAATTTGGGGACGCTCTTGCCAAAGTCTGCGGGAAAATCCTCAATCATGGAGAGAAGCGATTCATCCAGAAGACCGCGATCGCATTTTGGCAGAAATAGAGGAGCATCATCAAAAAGGTGAAGGCGCTAATTTAGAGTATCGCATCGTACAACCGAACGGATCAATCCGCTGGATTTGGGGTAGATGCTTTCCCGTTAAAAATGAACAAGGCGAGCTTGACTACTATGGTAGTCTGACCGAAGACATTACCGACAGGAAACTAGCTGAAGAATCTCTGCGAGACAGTGAAACGCGACTAACTCTAGCCCTAGAAAATGCTAACATGGGTATATGGGAGTGCAACCTGATTACCGACCAATGTATTTGCTCTGATAATGTAGGGCCACTTTATGGACTACCAAAAGGTAGTGTATGTCCATCATCCCATGAAGAATTCTTCAATTTCTTCTATCCTGAAGATCGTGAATTTTGCATTCAGGCAGTGAAACGCGCTATTGAACAAGAAGGCGAATTTGCCGTAGAATATCGCGTCGTTTGGCCTGACGGCAGCCTACACTGGTTAAGGGGTACTGGAAAGGTCTACCACAACCAACAAGGTCAGCCCATCAGGATGATTGGTACAACTAGAGATATATCTGAACGCAAGGAAACAGAGCACCAACTCTATGAACAAGCAGCATTATTAGATATCGCTACCGATGCCATTTTCGTGCGAGATTTTCAGACAAAAATCTTATTTTGGAATCAAGGTGCAGAAAGAATATATGGTTGGCAGAAACATGAAGCTGTGGGTAAAAACCTCAAGGATCTTTTCTGTTCTAAAACTACACAACAACAAGAATCAAGCGCACTCAGAACAGTAGTTAAATTGGGAACTTGGCAAGGTGAGCTACGTAAGAAAACAAAATTAGGCCAAGAAATTATTGTTGAAAGTCGTTGGACACTGATGTTTGATGCCGACGGTCAACCAAAATCTATCTTGATTGTAGATAGTGACATTACAGAGAAAAAACAACTGGAAGAACAGTTTTTCCGCACCCAGCGATTAGAAAGCATTGGTACTTTAGCTGGTGGTATTGCCCACGACTTAAATAATATATTAACTCCCATTTTAGGAGCAGCACAATTACTAAAAGGTAGATTTGCCAAAGATGAAGAACGTCATCCCCAACTATTGGCAATCATAGAAAATAATGCTCAACGTGGAGCTGCTTTAGTCAAACAAGTCTTATCTTTTGCCAGGGGATTAAAAGGAGAAAGAGGTATTGTCCAAGTGAAACATCTGATTGCAGAAATTATTCAAATTGGTAAACAAACATTTCCCAAATCTATCGAATTTACCACCCAAATTCCAGAAAACCTGTGGACTGTTTCTGGAGACACCACACAACTACATCAGGTATTAATGAATCTGGTAGTTAATGCCCGTGATGCTATGCCAGAAGGTGGCACTCTCACAATTACTACAGAAAATATTTATATTGATGAAGCTTACACCCGGATGCTGATTGAATCCAAAATTGGCAATTACATTGTTATTACTGTCACCGATACAGGTGTAGGAATGACTAAAGAAATATTAGATAGAATTTTTGAGCCATTTTTCACCACGAAAGAATTTAAAGGTGGAACAGGATTGGGTTTGTCAACTGCTTTAGGAATTCTTAAAAGCCATAATGGTTTTGTAACAGTATCCAGTCAAGTGGGTAAAGGCAGTACATTTAAGGTATTCTTACCATCTGTAGAATCTCCTCAAGTTCCTGATATAGATCAATCGAAAATACCATCAGGACAAGGAGAGTTAATTTTGGTAGTAGATGATGAACCTCAAATTCGTGATGTAGCCACAATTATTCTAGAAAACCACAATTATCAAACCCTAACTGCTAGTAATGGAGTGGAAGCGATCGTACTGTATGCCCAACACAAAAAAAATATCAGCGCAGTATTGATGGATATGATGATGCCAGAAATGGATGGGATAACCGCTATTCGCACCTTGAAAAAAATGAACCCAAAAGTTCAAGTGATTGCTTGTAGTGGACTAAATACAAAAGATGTATTCCCAGAATCAGACGAAATGGAAGTGCAATCCGTTTTATTCAAACCCTACACTGCCAATGAGTTATTAAGAAACTTAAATCAAATAATTCGTAATTCATAAATAAGGGAACAGGGAACGGATAAAAGGTAAAAGGCAGTAGTTGATTAATTTTACCATGCCCAATGCCCTAAAACCTAACTATTCCCTACATAAATTCCTAAAGATTGAGCAGTTTCGATTAAATAACTGTGAGGATCAACAAGTGAGGGACTTTGATCTAAAACGTTGTGGATTTTCCCATTCACAACTTGTCTGTCTTGTCAGGATAACATCTGGTCATATTTTTCTTGGGCAATTAAATTAACTGCTGTTTTACCGAAAACTGTAGCTGTGAGAGGGTCTAAAGCAGAGGGAATACCACCACGGTGAATATGTCCTAAAACAGAAACCCTGGTGTCATGTCAAGTTGATTATTACTGCAACTAGCAATTTGTTCAGCGATGTATTATTATTGTCCACGACCACATTTAGCAGTAGAACAACTAGCTGCATTGTCCACATCTTCTGAGCAAGGGGAAGCACCTTCAGCAACGACGATAATGGCAAATTGACGCCGCCAGCGATGGCTCAATTGGCTAAGATGTTCACATCAACCTGTGATAGTATAGGGGAATTCAGGAATTAAAATTACATCTGCACCACCAGCAATCCCTGAGTGTAGTGCTAAATGACCTGCAGTACGGTCCCATCACTTCCACAATCATCACGGAATCGTGACTTGCTGCCGTAAACGTGAGACAATTAATAGCATCGACAATAGTATTAATTACTGTGTCAAAACCTATAGAGACTTCCGTAAAAGCTACATCATTATCAATAGTCTTAGGAATACCAACCAAATGCCAATTACCTAAAGTTCCCAATTGCTGGATAATCTTTAAACTACCATCACCACCCACAGTAATTAAAGCATCTAAAACCAACGCTTCATAACTAGCTAAAATGTCATCAGCATGAGCTAAGGTATCCCCTTTATTGACACTGCCTAAAACCGTTCCTCCCATATTCAGTAAAGGGTCAATACCGCGTAAATCCCAACCATGCATACTTAAAAGAACAGTTTGCCGTTCTAATAAACCTTGTGTGGCATAAGGAATACCGACCACTTCCCAATTGTAAGTAAGATTAGCATGACTGACTGCTGCGCGAATTGCACAATTTAGAGCAGGAGAGTCACGACCACTTGTCAGAATACCGATACCTTTGTGCATAATTCGTAATTAGTAACTTGTAATTCGTAATTCATAATTAGGGACTGCGGATTGATAATTGGTCATTGGGAAAAATCTTCTCCCTTTCTCCCCAGTCCCCAGTCCCCTAACATAGTGTATAAACCTTACCCCAACTTGGTTGATAATTTTGCAACGCTTTCATATACTGAGCGCGTTCAAAAGCACTAGGATTAGGACAATTGACTTGGCTCATACTACCTTGAATTTGCTTTACTGATTCATATTTGTGTGTTTCCATCCATTCTCGTAAGTATTTTTCCAAATTACGAATATGATCAACACCATGCCGTAATAATACAGAACAAAGCATGGTTGCATTTGCCCCTACCATTAACATTTTTATCACATCAAGGGCATTGTTAATACCGCTAGTTGCGGTGAGACTACCTTGAATATGACCATAGAGAATCGCTATCCAACGCAGAGGTAAACGCATAGATTGAGATGTACTTGAAAGCACATGAGGTTTAACATCTAAGGTTTCCAAATTAATATCTGGCTGATAGAACCTCTTAAATAAGACTAACCCATCAATCAGCCCCAGCATAATCTAAACGCTTGGCCATATTTGCAGTATTAGTAAATTAGGGACTGAGTTTTACACCTACAGGAATGGTGACTGCGGCTTTAACTCTGGTCAGAATATCAATATATTATATTATAATATATGTGTTTTCAATTTCGTGGCTTGTCAGGTCTATGTCTGTAGGAACATAGTAAATATTGAGTTCTACGGCAGATGCTCCTGCTTGTTCAATAAGACTGGCATAATTAGTCCATCCTCCTACAGAACAACCATTGAGACTGGCAATAATGGGAATCTCTACTTTTTCTTTTGCTTTGCGAATATGGTCTAAATATTCTTCTGGAGCGACTCGGAAAGTTGTAGGTTCTGGGAAGTAGGTTAAAGCTTCAGGGAAACTTTCTGTACCGTAAGTGAGATGATGATGAAGTTCGTATTTTTCTAAAGTCAATTGTTCTTCAAATAATGAGCGCATAACTACTGTACTTGCACCAGCATCTTCCATTAATTTAATGTTGTCAACTTCTTGGGAGAGGGGAGAAGCTGAAGGAACTAAAGGTGACTTTAATTCTAAACCCAAATATGTTGTTGTTAAGTTCATAAATTTTACGATTGGTGATTGGTGATTGGTGATTGCTGATTGGTGATTGCTGATTGGTGATTGCTGATTGGTGATTGCTGATTGGTGATTGCTGATTGGTGATTGGTGATTGGTGATTGGTGATTGGTGATTGGTGATTGCTGATTGGTGATTGCTGATTGGTGATTGCTGATTGGTGATTGCTGATTGGTGATTGGTGATTGGTGATTGCTGATTGCTGATTGGTGATTGGTGATTGGTGATTGGTGATTGGTGATTGGTGATTGGTGATTGGTGATTGGTGATTGGTGATTGGTGCGTTAGGCTAAAGCTAACGCAACCTACAGTTATTTTGATATTAGATAGAAGCTGTTAAACCCTTATGGTTATTATTTGCTTCTGGTTGTTTAGTGATATTTTGAATAGGTTCTGGTTCTGGTTCTTGATGTGATTTTCTTGTAATTTTCTGGCGGCTAAATATTGGTACATTTGCCAACGGATATTAACATCCTCTTGGGCTTGTTTGAGTAATTGTTTAGCCGTTTCTGGGTTTATTTTGGTTAACATCTTGAAGCGGTTTTCCATATACATCGACTGTTCAACTGGTATTCTGGGAGTGCGGGAATCAAGTTGTAAGGGGTTTTGTCCTTGTTGAACACGGTCGGGGTTATAACCCACATTCTCCACCCTAAAGTGCCACAGAGAGAAATTACGGAGAGAGAAAATCCAAGGGAGCATAAAAAGGAACATATGCAGTGAAAAAAGGCATTGGAGAAACAGTAAAGCACCAAAAATAGCATCAAAAGCTATTATCAATAAGGAGCAATCAGAAAGAACACCGCCCAGAGGAGTCAACAGATAAATGAAGATATTCAAGAGATAAATCATAACTTAGACTAATAGATTGAAGTAAAAAAAGAAATTCTAGTAAAATAGAGTTATAAATCAAGGATATTAGGTTATTTTCTGATAGAAATTAAATTAATACAGAGAAAAATCAGGTAAGTAATTGATAGTAGGGAAAACAATGCTCTGGTAAAAGATTCACAGTGAAATCTCTCTCTTAAGTCCGGTGAGAGATGTGTTTTCCTTGGTTTAGTGTAACTAAATGAATAGACTAAAAGCATGGAAAAATCCAGCGTAAAGTGGGGCGGTCAGTTGGTTTGCCCAATTGATTCTTTACTGTTGATTTAGACTCTCTCACAGCGGTTCTGATTTGTCGTTGCCCTAAAGTATAAACCAGCAGACATAAACCCATCATCATGCCCAGGGACTCTATTCTCTCTGGACTTTTTAGGAAAATACTGTCTGCAAAAAATAATGGGTCTTTGAGAAAAGCAAA
>ERZ1034377.66-NODE-66-length-33203-cov-84.411489_pt1 | contig 33203 bp, 32 predicted proteins | sample MGYA00520584_ERZ1034377 | MGnify/ENA primary metagenome ERZ1034377 (study PRJEB33736, sample SAMEA104288464) | Azolla filiculoides | biome: Urban; feature: water surface; material: ditch water | place: Netherlands | collected 2014 ... | reverse complement strand
CTTGATGAGTAAATACATCATCAAACCTTTAACACCATCTTTCAAACCATGGTGCCATTGCTGGGGCAGTGGTTTCTGTCATCAGGTTCTTTTAACGTGAAAGCTACAGCGAAATCCCATTATACTCCTTTTTACTCTTAACTTTTGTTTAAGTCCCGATAGGATAGATTAGCGTTAACTACCATCATGCTGAACAAAAATATGATGGTTTTGGCATCAATAGCCAGCCATGCTTCCTGTAAATTTAAGACTTCCAAAGCTATCAACCACCCAGAACCGACTAAGGCTATGGTAAGGTGTTCATTCTTAAACTGGGAATGTAACCCGGTGTAACCTCAAGTAAGTTAGCCCTAATACACGATAAATAGCAACTCGCAGCATAATCACTGCGTTTAACGCTAGATAAACAGCATTTATACTTATAAAGTATACAGATAATCCAAAGATATATTAAGTCTTGTAACGGTTACAGTCAAACCCGTCCAAAGGTAGAGGTCTTCATTAGAATTTAAAGTGTGTCAAGTTATTAAAAGGATAAACTAACTAGAGTACCCATTTTTAGGAAATTGGGTTTAACTTGACGTAGTAATACACAGGTTCTGACTGTAAGTGGCTACTCAGACTTTTTACAAGATTTCCGTCAGAATGCTATTCTTCCAGTTTAAGTAATTGTCAGATTGTATATTCATCAGTAAGGTGAATACCCTCATAAGAAGAGAGGAGCAACCATGAAGGTATTTGAAAGTACCACAAAAAAGATTTTTTTCGCAAGCTCGGTATCGCTCCATGAAGCAGAGACTAAAAAGGCTGATGTCTCCCAGTTACAAGTTTCTTATTCTCAGTCTGCTTGGAATTTTCTTCGTCCTTTCCGAGATTGGTTGGATAACTTAAAAGTAGGCGATCGCCAATTTGCTCACAGGTTGTGTCAATTAATTCCGGCTCAATGTCCTTTTGAGAGAGATGTCAAATTGTTTGGTAAAACCCTATTTCACATTCCCCCTATGTGTAAACTAAACCCTCTTTATGAAGAAGTAGTAGCTTTAAGATTTCGCGCACTGTGCTATTTAGCTGATGAATGCGGCGAGGATATTTCACAGTATTGCTAATTTATAAGTAATAAGTAAAGAATAAAAAGTTCAGAGTTAAAAACTTTTTTCGTTAACTCTGGACTTTTTAATCGGTGTACGGGCGTCAGAGAAAGTCCAATGCCCAATGACTAATTCTTAATTTTTGTTATTTGCCATTTTTGAATGGCATCTTGAGCATCTTCGTAAGCGGGGGTGATTTGTGGAACTAAAGCTGCTGTTTCAATGGCTGCGGTGATTTCTCCTTGAGCAGCACGATTTTTAGCCAGGTCTAAAATTTTTTCACTCCATTGATAGATAGATTTTTGCGCGATTTCAAAACCCGGTTGTCCTGGTGGTACTTTTTTAGCTACTTCGATCGCACGGTTGTAAGTAGAGGCTTGTTCAGGTCGAATTAAACCATTTGCAGCGTCTAAGAGAGTTTGATTGCTCAGAAATTGCTTGGCTTCTAATTGCCATTTTTGAATTGCTGCGAGGGCTTGAGGATAAAGGAACTCGTCTTTAGTAATTAACCCAGCGGTGGCGATCGCATCGCCGTATTCTCTCTGTTGAGCGTGGTCTGTGGCTAAATCTAAAATCATTTGATTCCAAATCTGAATATTCTCCTGTGCCTGTTGATATAGCAGTTCATAGGGTTTAATTCTTTTAGCAGATGCGATCGCTAACCTCAAATCACCAGGTTCTGTTTCCCTCAAAGACATTTTCTTTAACTCCGAAAGTCCTTGGCTACGCTTTTGGGAGTCAGAAATAGAACTCATGGGAGTGGCCATTGGTTTTATTGTTTCCACAGCCGAGGGAACAGGAGGCAACCTCTTGGAGAATTCAGAGTTAGAAGTAGTGGTGTTGTTAACCGCTGGAGATAACTTTTTAAAGCGAAACTTGGCTTGATTACGGAGGAGAAAAGTAGTAATTAAAGCAACTACAATCATGCTGCCTCCTCCCCATAATATAAATTGTTTCCAAATGGGGCTGTTTTCCTGAGTTGAAGGCCGGGTGTAATCTTTAGCAGAAGAGGGAATAAACCTGCGTCCTGAATTTAATTCTGCGGAAGTGGCCAGGATTTGATTATTATCTACAGATGGCTTGGTAACTGATATACCTGAAGTTTTGGAGTTGTCAATATTTAAGGAAGTCTTATTGAGGTTAGTTTCTGCTGTTTTATTTTCCGCCCACCAAGCTTTATCTGTAGTGGAACTTGTAGAGTCTTTATATGCTAGGGAGGGAACAGTTAGAGGTACAGCAAAGTTTTCTTCAGGAAAAATCAGTTGCGCTGTTTCAGCTTCCTTATCCAATGTCAAGATGGGCAAAATGGCTGGGGGAGTTTTGGGAATAACAGTTACAGGATTTTGGATAGGTCGCCAGTGGTGCTGACAAAGTTGTGGAGTCAGGGAACTGACATAGCTTTCTAAATCTGTTAAGTTGCTACCTTGGCCAGAATGTAAAGCTTCTAATAAGGCTGCTGTAAAGAATCCGTGACCTAGTTCCGTGCTGTCATGAGAAAATTCTTCTGGTTGGCAAGAAAGCATGATAGCCATTTGTAATTCTTTGGCAATGTCAATAATTTCTTGACCAATCGGAGCATCTGCTTGTGTGCCAAAAGCCCGGTTGATATCGAAAATCAGCAATGCATTGAGTTCGGCAACTTGGAGACTTTCCATAACTTGGCGCACTTCTATCCCAGTTTCTGCTACCAAATTGGGATTACCATCTGCTGGCATTAAGTAGTCTTTGTCATTATGGTTGACTCCATAGCCACTAAAGAAAAACCATAAATAATCTTCTGGTTGCCAAGATATTGCTGCTAATTCCTCCAATATAGACAGAATATTGTCTTTCGTTGGATAAGAGGTTTTTTCCCCTATTAGTGGCGAAGTATTTGTCATGAGTAGGCAGTTTTGGCGCAAAAAACCTACTTCTGTCACCAAAAATTCCTTTAGTTCCTCAGCATCGGTTTGAGCGCAACTTAAAGGTTGAAATAATTCATATTGATTGATGCCAATAGCGATCGCCCAGTAATTTACCATCCCGCTCTTTGTCGGTTTTTGTTTGCTTGTCTAGAGTAGTACTTATAACGTTAAGATAGCGGAAAATACTTGCATTCGATTAAAAGAGTCATCATTTACGAGGGCTACAAGTTTATGAACAGGATTTACACCGCTTCACCATCATCAATCATCCCCTTTTCATTTATTGGCCAATTTGACAGCAAAATCCGGATCATTCAGGCTGGAGTTTGGCTTTTGTTGGCATTTCCTCTATGGTTGGCCACGGAAGCCATCGCACCACAAATTGTGCAAGCTTACACCGCTAGAGTTGATTTAGCCATTGACTCGCTACCACAAGAAAACTATGAGACGGTTCTGAGAAGAGCTGAAGCAGTCGTGAGAACTGCAGTTCAACGTAGCTTTGACCAGGATATTTTAGTCACAGAAGTTTCTATCATTGTCACCGTACAAAATCATGGCAGAATTGCGCCAGTTTTAACTTTAGATGTGAGTCGTGTGCAATGGAAACAAATACCTGATCCCCAACGTTGGGCGACTTATTTCAAAACGGCGCGCTCGCTACTATTATTTGAATCACAGACCATACTCCCTGATCCTGAGCCTACAGCAAAACCTCCAGCCACAACCACACCTCCCAGCAAGCATTAACGTTCCTGGAGTGCAACCGCCAAATCTACCACCAAGAGAGAACCGATAATTGGGCATTCATTGGGCATAGAAAAATCTCCAACGGTATGCCTATTACCTGCGTGGAAAAATTTTCAGTTGATTCCTCAATCAAATTTCATTGCTGATGTCAGCTGATGTCAATTGATGCCTTAAAATAGAAAGGTTGTCAAGAATCACGATATCCGCTCCCAGCATTAACGTTCCTGGAGTGCAACCGCCAAATCTACCACCAAGAGAGAACCGATAATTGGGCATTCATTGGGCATAGAAAAATCTCCAACGGTATGCCTATTACCTGCGTGGAAAAATTCTCAGTTGATTCGTCAATCAAATTTTATTGCTGATGTCAATTGATGCCTTAGAATAAAAAGGTTGTCAAGAATCACGATATCCGCTATCATGGCTGTTCCCAAGAAGAAAACATCCAAATCCAAACGAGACAAACGCCGCGCTACCTGGAGACATAAGGCCGCTGTTGAAGCTCAAAAAGCTATCTCTCTCGGCAAGTCAATTTTGTCTGGACGTTCTAGATTTGTCTATCCAACTGCTGAAGAAGAAGAGTCATAATCTCTCTCTCTATCAGCAAAAGCACAAACCGCGCAGCGATGGGAGTGCTTTTTCGTTGCTTCTCTCATCGCATAAACTACCAACCACTAGATGGTGGGCGTTATAGCTGATGTTTCCAGGAGGTAATTGATGAAATTTTTTCATAAACCAAGTCAAGAAGAAAGTGGACGAGTTCCTCCTGGCCAACATTTAGCTAAAGGTTTTCCTGTTTTAACTTACGGTGCAGATCCCGAAGTTAGTATTGAAGAATAGGAGTTTCGCGTTTGGGCTTTAGCAAAACCTACGGTATTTTTTAAATGGTCAGATTTTTTAGCACTACCTCAAAATGAATTTACAGCAGATTTCCATTGTGTTACCCGTTGGTCAAAACTTGATGTTAAATGGACTGGCGTGAAGGTGAGAGATTTTATGAGTTTGCTGGCAGTAGAACCAAAAGCAGCTCATATAATGGAAAATTGTTATGGTGGTTACACAACAAATATCTCTTTCACGCACTTTTTAAGAGAAGAAAATTTCTGTGCTATTTCGCTCTTTGGTGAACCATTACCAATAGAAAATAGTGGTCCCATGGGGCTATTTAATCCCCACCTCTATGCTTGGGAAAGTGCTAAATGGATTAATAGTTTAGAGTTTTTAGGAAAGGAAGAATTGGGTTTTTGGGAACGGAATAGTTATCACCATCGCGGTGAACCTTAGGCTAAGGAAAGTTACAGTAGTTAAAAATTTTAAATTGTAGGAATTCAGGAGTCAGAAGTCAGGAGTGAGGAGTCAGAATTTTTAAAAAATGGGTTAGTGATCAAATAGGTATTTTTGGTGTTCGGCTGAAACAGCCGACTGCTGACTTTAAATTTAAAATTTGATGCCCAAGTCCCATAATTTCGATCAAAATTAGGGATCTTTTTTTTTACTTTAATGACCGAAAATATAGTGTGGGGAAAGAAGATAATTTGCGAATAGATGATTGGGTTATTTACAAGTTCAAAAAGAATAACATCCAATAAGAGTAAGCCACACAATAAATGATCCTGTCTTGTCAATGAGTGTTCCGACGGGATACATAATGACATTGGGTATTTCTTTTTGTGGAGTTCTCTGAATCCTCAAAAATCTTTCCTACAAGATGTTTCAAGCACCAATGATTTTCTTTAACAGAGGTAGTTTACCCTGATAGGGGGCATAACGCCAATTAATATCGAGACGGAAAGTGTTTTTCAAGACACTTTTGTAATGGGAAAAGGTGTCAAAACTGGCCTTACCATGATAGCTACCAATCCCACTATCACCAACTCCACCAAATGGTAATGAAGAAACTGCTACTTGCATTACTGTGTCATTGATACACATACTACCAGATGAAGTTGCTTGTAAGATTTGCTGTTGTAGGTTTTTATTGTCGGAAAATAGATATAAAGCTAAAGGTTTGGGTTTGGAATTAATCACACTAATGGCTTCATCGATCTCTGTATATTCAATGATTGGCAGAATAGGACCAAAAATTTCCTCTTCCATGACAGGATCTGCTAAGGAAATATGATCAAGTAATGTGGGAGCAATATAAAGTTCTTCTGGATTGGTTTCTCCACCAGCAATAATTTCACCACATTGGAGAAATTTTGCTAATCTATCAAAGTGTTTTTTACTAATAATTCTGGCAAAATCAGGACTGGTTGCTGGGTTATCTCCATAAAATTCTTGCAGACATTTTTTTATACGACTGACTAAATATGGTTTAATTTTTTTATTAACTAATAGATAGTCAGGTGCAATACAAGTTTGTCCAGCATTAATAAATTTACCCCATGTAATGCGTTTGATGGTGTGTTCAAGATTGATTTCTGTATCGACTATACAAGGAGTTTTACCACCTAGTTCTAAGGTTACTGGGGTGAGATGTTTTGCGGCTGCTTCCATGACGATTTTACCGATGGCTGTACCACCTGTAAAGAAGATGTGATCAAATTTTTCTGCTAGTAATTGTTGGCTGGTTTCTACTCCTCCTTGTAAAACTGTAATATATTCTGATGGGAAATATTCACTAATTAGTTGAGATGCTAATCTCGAGGTGTGGGGTGCAAGTTCTGAAGGTTTGATAATTGAACAATTCCCCGCTGTGATCGCACCGACTAAGGGAGATATAATCAACTGAAATGGATAGTTCCATGGTCCAATAATTAAGACCAATCCTAGTGGTTCAGGATAAATTTTGGCTGAGTAAGGAAATAAATCCCAAGAAACTGCTACCTTTTTCGGTTTAGTCCAATTACTAATATTTTTAATTGCATAATCTATTTCTTTAATAGAACCTATTTCTGTGGCATAACTTTCGAATTCTGGTTTGTTTAAATCTGCAGCTAAGGTTTTAATGATGGCTTCTTGATTTTCAGTAATTAGCTGTTTTAGTTTTTTAAGTTGTGTTAATCGAAAACCTACATCTTTAGTTTTACCTTTTTTAAAGAAATCACGTTGTTTATTGATAATTTCCATGTAGTTTTTTGATTGAAGAGTAATCATATTTTTACCCTAAAACAAGGATGAGATTATTTTTGATGATATATAATAGCATAAATTATTTCTAATTAGGAATTAACCTTTGGTAATAAAGGTAAATGAACTATAAAATACTGGCTTTACCTAATTTAGAGTTAACGCTAATTTAACCTTGATATGCTTCGACAATGCGACGTGATATATACAGTCCTAAACCGCTAACAGAATGGTTGTGATAACCTTGATAAAATCGTTGAAATAAAGTCGATTGTTATTCTGGTGGAATAGCTATACTGGTGTCTTCTATTTCAATGATCAGATTATGGTTAACATTAATTGTGTAGTTGAGACGAAGAGTGATCGAATAGGAATTTATAAATTTGATGCCGTTACCAATGAGGTTAGTAAATAGATGATGTGATTCTAAGCGCTCGCCTAACGGGACGTAAACAAAAATCAAGCCCAAATGTAGCCCAGACTGGCTTGCTCAGAAGTAAATACGTTCGGATTTAAGTTGAACCAATCAATCAATAGAAAAGATATGGCTGTTCTAAACGCTTCTAAAGCTGCAGTAAAATTATTCAGAGGTTTCTTGGCCCACCTTGGTCTTAATCCTCCAGTCCACTGATGGCAAAGAATAAAAGTGTAGGCACAGAAAACCAAAATAAAATGGCGCAGTCAACTGCTTTTATCTCCAACTTGATATTCTTTAAGTCCTAACCATCCCTTGGCTTCCCTGTAAAGAACTTCTACCCAATTTCTTTGAGAATATGTATCAACTATCCATTGGGGTGTGACAATTGATGAAGAAACATTGGTCATAAAGTAGTCAATATCAGTGGCTTGAGAGAAGGTAGAAGTGTTGATGAATATAGCAATATTGCCCTTTCCACTTAAGGCTGATATTTCTACTTCTTTAGTTACTACCCATAATGTTTTGGGTTGATCTAACTCCAGTTGAATTTCTGTAAAAGCCTCTTGGGGTAAACTTTGTGCTAATTCATCTAACCTAATTATTTGTGGACTATCCTCTTGGTCACTGGCAAGGACTTTGGGATTTTTAGCTAATCCTCCTCAATACTTTCAGTTCCGATTTTCTATCCTTAATAAGGAAGACCTATTGTGGCCATATCCAGCATCTATAATTACTATTCCTGGTTGATAACCACGGCTTAAGGTCAGATCTATTAATTTAATTCCTAACTCAGGTTTATTCTCAAATCGAGGGTCTTGTTTCCCTTTGGGTCAAGAATCACCGTGGTGATATAACTCATATATCTAATGGTAAGCTTTTACTGCCATCATTATAGACGTATGTGTTGTTACTACTACTATTCCAGTATCCCTTTTCCCAATTTCTCTAATATATTTTCTTCCTACTCCATCCCTAAAATTCCCCCTTTTTCTATGGTCATAATCATCAATTATTAAGCTCAGTCCTCTGGTGATTCTCCTCTGACTACACTTGTTCATAATCTCTAACCGATGCTCATTGACTTGGGAACTGGACCAAGGTGCTTCATTTAAAACGTGGTGTAATCGCTGCTACGTCACCCCTAGGGCATTCTCTGCCATTTGAAATAGGTTTTTTCTCTCACTTTCACCCAATCATCCCCCTAAATCATGTCTCAACTCTCTTTTTTACCATTGATGAGTAAATACACCATCAAACCTTTGACACCATCTTTCAAACCATGGTGCCATTGCTGAGGCAGTGGTTTATTTCATCAGCTTCTTTTAAAGTGAAAGCTACACCGAAACCGCACCATACTCCTTTTTACTCTTAACTTTTGTTTAAGTCCCGCTATGATAGTTTTGCTGTTTCAATCATCAGAAAGATCCAGATTGATAGCTAGTGATTTTCTTGAGCTAGGGGGTCTAATTCTCCAGACATTTCCTGAAGTAATTGCCTAATATCCACTAGTTGAAATATGAGAGTTCTGCGTCCTGCTTCAAAACGATAAACTTCTAATAATAGACCTGTCAGGAAAATTAACTTGGTGTGAAAAAAATGGTAGAAGGGAATTTTGAGGGTGTACCAAAAGGAAAAATCCACTAAATTAACTATATTCAAGAACATCCACATAGTATAAAAGAAATACTGGGAATAACTAACCATCAGTTTTAAGACTTGTTAGCCCAAGGTGAAATGCACCATAAGGAACTTCAAGGTGACATAGAAAGTAAAAACATAGGTATAAATCAGAAAGGAGGAGAGGGAAAGGGAAACTAGAGATAAAACAACAGGTATGTCTATGCTTGTTCTATTGGAGGAAAATGCCAACATTTGAGGTTTTAGGTTTGCATTTCGGTATATGGAAAACGGAAGCAAAGGACACATTTTATTACTGGCTAGAGATATTACGAGATGTTTTCCCTCCTAGTGTCCTTGAACAGGTAGAAAAACATGATAGCGATTATGCCATGGTGACTCAGAACAAAAGGCAGGAAACAAAGAGTTTTCCACCAAGGGTATTTTTGTTGAACAGGTCATTAGACTTGTAAAAACATTCCGGGTACCTCAATAAAGATCTCCCCTGGATTCCCCAATTTACTCACAAGTAATTCTTAGGATTTGTGGTTTAGTCACATTAGGAATTGGTTCATGAGTGTTGCCCATTTCATAAATGTTATGGATATGAGGTCAGTTATGAATTTGTCATCAACATCTTCATGGATAGGAACTATCCGTAACTATTCCCAACCCTGATTTTTCCCTTGGCTCTTTCCTAATCTTAACACTATGGAAAGCTAGACACATACTCCTTTCTAAATTTTTGGACCTCTATATTCTATTCTCCTCTTCCTCTTTGCGTCTTTGCACGAAACAAAAAACGGTGGGTCCGGGATTAGTTCTCCTAGCGTGCCGAAGACATACCTGCTAACCTCTTTCGAGATATAATCCGAGCACCCTACATTCATCGGTCTCAAAGGCAAGTTGCGAATAAGGGAAACCCGGTAAAACAATTCAAAATGAAAAATTTAAAATGAGGAATAAGGTCAATAAATCGACCTTTTCAGGCAATTTTTGAAATCAAGGACTATGGGTTTTACACCTTTCAAGGCTCTACCAAACTGAGCTATCCCCGCAGGAAAACTCAAAGGTTAGAGTTTAGAAAAAATAATTTCAAATCCAAAATCTAAAATTAATTTGGGTGTAGCAAAGCAGGAAGTTAGTCTGTATCTCCGGGAGTTTTAACTAAGGGCATTTTAATTTACAACATTGCAATAACCCTTGATAGGTTGGCCTAAGAATACAAGGTGGGTGCTCTAGCATTTGAGCTATCCACTACATTTAAAAGCTAGCTTCTTTGTGAATCTTTATTGTAAGCTACTGTAGCATACGTATTTTTTAGTTACCAAGTGGGTAGGGAAAAATTCCTGATGTTGTTTTCATATATCACTTTTTCCCTATTTTAAGTAGCTTTTGCCAAATAGTTTGCCGCCATTTTGCCAATGGATACAAAAAAACGTCCCAATTTTTGCCAAGATAATAATATTATTTTGCAAAAATTCACTTGGCATAAATTCACCATGAGTGAAAAAACCATAGAAAATTACGGCAAAAGCTTTCTTGTTCTAATTTTGCCGATATCATTTTTGATTGTTTTCCTCGTCAACACCTGGAGAATTTTACTGCTAGTCTTATTGTTGGTGATGGGTTTAAACCTTTGGCAGCAAAATAGATGGGAAAAGTGGTGTGAGCAAGTAAACCCGCTTTTTTATCAGTTGATTCAGGAAAACCAAGGAAAGATTACACCGATTGATTTGGCACTAAAGGGTAATTTTTCTGGGAATGAGGCAAAACGCTACTTGGATCGAAAAGCAAAGGAATTTGGTGCTAGTTTGCTTGACTCTGAAAATGAGAGTCCATCCTACTACTTTATAAATGCCAGTATTCTTAGCGACATACTTCATAGTAGTGACCCAGTGGAAAAACTTCCTCCTCGACCTGTAACTGCTGAGGTGCGATCACTTTTGGCTCCACCTCCACCCATCCCACAGGAAAAGCAAGAGGAGGAAGAAGCACTAGATGAATCCTTACCAGAAGTGACAGTTAAAGCTACTCATGAGGCACTCACAAAACAGCTGGAAGAACAGTTAGTTTTTGGCTCTCTAATTCAATCGGAACTAGCCAAGCGGCTGGGTGTTTATTCCAGCACTGTTTACAAACGACGTAATGATCCAGATTTTTCCGAATGGAGTCGCAGCCGTGACCCAGATGGGATTGCTTGGTCTTATTCTCGCAAGTCTAGGGAGTTTTTCCCTTTGGAAGAATAGGATGTAGGGATAAATCAATTCAAAATTCAAAATTAAAGAATAGATGTAATTTAATTACGAATTACGAATTACGAATTGACTGTTCCCACTGCTTCGCTGATGGAGGTTAAGCCGTTTTCTTCTAGTTTGGTCAACAAACCACTAAGAATGCGGCGTACCATCATCGGTCCTTCATAAATCCAGCCTGTATAAACTTGAATGAGACTGGCACCGGCTGTAATTTTTTCCCAGGCATCTTCAGGGGTGAAAATGCCACCAACGCCAATTATGGGGATTTGTCCTTGGGTTTGCTGGTAAATAAACCGGATGACTTCTGTGGAGCGATCGCATAATGGCGCACCACTAATTCCTCCGGCTTCTTCTTGAGGTGTTTTACCAGTTTTTTCAATTATTTGGGTTTTGAGTCCTTCTCGGCTGATAGTGGTGTTGGTGGCGATTAAACCAGCGAGTTTATAAGTTTGGGCAAGATTAATAATGTCAGTGATCGCATCCCATTCTAAATCCGGTGCTATCTTGACAAATAGTGGTTTCTGTAATTTGTTTTCCGTTTGTAATAAATCCAAGATATGACCGAGGACGGCCGCATTTTGGAGCGCTCGTAATCCTGGTGTATTAGGAGAAGACACATTAACAACAAAATAATCACCCAAATCTTTCAGCAATCGAAAGCTCTCCAGATAATCCTGTGCTGCTGCTGCTAAGGGTGTTATCTTAGATTTACCCAAATTTATGCCTATGGGTATTGACCGAGATTCTTCTTGATTACTAGATGTTAATCTCGCTGCCATTGCATACGCACCAGAATTATTAAAGCCCATGCGATTCAGGGCTGCTTTGTCTAAAGGTAAACGAAACAACCGGGGAGGAGGATTACCTGGTTGGGTATGATAAGTCACAGTACCTAATTCTGCAAAGCCAAAGCCAAAACTAGGCCAAACACTAGCACCAACTCCATCTTTATCAAAACCAGCGGCTAAACCTACAGGGTTAAGGAACTTTAGTCCAAACAAATTTTGTTCCAGACTTGTATCATATAAACATATAGACTGTTGCAGTCTAGATCTTAACCATCTAGCAGACGGATTATAGCTTGCTTGTGACAGCCAAATAAAACTACGTAGCGTTTGTTGGTGTAACCACTCTGGATCGGTTTTTACCAGAGTAAATAAAAAAGGACTGATTAATGCTTTATAAATATCCAAACTAGCTTAACATCTACCAATTATTACCATTATTATCTGATACCAAATCCAGGATTAAACCAAATTCTTTTCAGGGCATCTTCAATATATTACTACAACTTATGTCCATGGATAATCAGATGGGGCAGCCAAAAAAACCAATAGGCACCGAACAACAAATCCAGTCTTTGGGGAAAATTCCTCAGATACTGAGAGAGGAAAATGATATTGAAGTTCTGATTACAACGACAATTGCTTATCTAAGATAACAGTTTGACTACCAATTTATCTGGCTTGCTCTTTATTTATCACCAAGTAGGCAGAAAATTATATGGGAAGGCAGGAATTACACCAGATGGAGAGACAAGTTTTTTAACAAGATCCGTTTTACTCAATCCCGGAAATTTATTAACGCAAGTGGTTACAGAATTATGTCCTGTAAGTGTAACTAATTTGCGGGGAGAACTCCGCGTTCCTGAATGGCAAGAGGTAGCTGCTAAATATAATATCCAGGGGAAAATTATCTTACCCATTCGGTATAAAGACAATTGCTTAGGTGTGGTATTATTGGGTTCACAACAGTGGGGATATTTACTGGCTGGAGACACAAGAGCAAAACTCTTGATAGTGATAGGTGAACTGGGGGTAGTGCTGGAGCAAAATCAAAAGGAAAACAATCTGTAAAACAACCCCAATAATTCTACCACGGAGTTATTACTAAAACTAGTAGAAAATTTACGATCCTCCGACCAACTCAATAAAAAGCTAGAAGCGTTAGTAGACGCAACCCATCAATTTATCTCTCCCACTCGCACAAATACCTACTGGTTTGAAAGGGAAGGACACTATTTTTGGTGTCGCATGGGCAGTCAATTGGTAAATATAGGTAGGGATTGCACTGTTATGCCTGCTGATGCAGGCATAACAGTGCAAGAGTTAGGCGATGTGTATTATGCTTTAGCGGTTAACCAACTAGTCTGGATCAGTGAATCCAGCAGTTCCCTGAAAAGCCATGCCCAAGGTAAACTGTTACAACGGTTAGGAGTCCTTTCTTTCCTAGCAGCTCCTATCATCTGGCAAAAAGACTTACTTGGCTTTGTGGCTGTAGAAATCACCAACCCACGAATTTGGAACCAAGCAGATCAAAATTTTATTCAAGGTGTCGCTGCGTTACTCTCCTTAAGAGTTCCCACAGACAAAATAGAAACTACTATCAAGCAAATTCAACAAAGTTACCAACTAACGCTCAAATTTGCCCAAGCAGTATATCAAGAGCAAGATTTACAATAAACCTTGCATCCTTGTTCTACAGGACTTTTAGAACAACTAGTGGCAACGCGATTTTTGCTGTTAGAGTATGATTATAATCAAGATATTTATCAAGTGATTTACCAAGGGGTATTAAATAATCGCCCCATTTGGAAATTTACCCCTACCCCTCTGTCAGAGATAGATTTTAATCTGTTGAAAAATGCCAAACAAGCGATAGATATTGAAGCCCTAGAACATGATCTACGTTTATTGAGTTGGCATAAACAGTTATTATAAAATGGTGTGCGATCACTTTTGATTTGCAACTGCATTCAAGGTCATAAACCTGACCTATTAATGATAATTACTCATAACAGTCATCGTGCTTGGACAACTCTGGAAAAACAATTATTGTGGGTAATCAGTCAGTATATTGGTGTTATCGTTCGGAATGGACAGCTCAATATTATCAGTCAAGAACAACAAAGAATCGCCAAAATTTTTAAAAAATACCCAAACATACTCATTCAATCTGAAACTGACACAACCGAGTCAAATGCTCTCACAGAAATAGCCACTGTTTTGCAATGTCCCCTCGCTATCATCCTCACCTGGAATCAAGGTCAGAATCGGGCGGAAATTATTTACGGTGTAACTACCAATTATCAATTTAGCGTTATTGCAGATGTACGGATTTTCATCAACAGAGATGTTCTCATTGAGTTGGCATTGGCACATCAGAGTTATTTGATTTTTCAAGGTTATGATTTGCCAGTAGAAACAAGGCAATGGTTAGCTATTCCTGACCGGAGTCGAGTATTTGTCATGGCATTACATAGTACAGATGATTCTGAGCCCACAGGTATAGTATTGATGGCAGATTATGGAGAAAAAGAATAGTCAGAACTTGGACTCAGTGCTACAGTAACTCTTATTACTCAATTAGCTTGGTGGCACAGTCAACAAAAAACCATTCAAAACCTCAAATTCAATACTGAAGAATTACGAGAACTCAACTGGTACAAACATGGTCGTCTAGAAGAAATTCATAGAATGTCAGGGTTGGTACTGGCTCAAATTCGTGATTTGGGTATTCCCAGCGATGAACTAACTCAAATGCGTTATAAGCTCGTCTTGCGGCAGTTAAATTACATTGCCAACTCAATGACAGGAGTCATCAAACAAGAGCAGTGGCAATTACATCTTAGTTGGGAAACTATGACAATTTGTGGTTTGTTAAAACGAGCCACTGAAAGAGTAGATGCTGTAGTTAAGCAGCAACAACTTTGGATAGGTGTACATGGTTTAGGAAAACCCCTAGAAGAAGTAGAATCACCCAAAAATACTTCCTCATCTGGAGAGCTAATCACTTCGCCTAGGCCATCTCCATTGGCTACAGCTGGCGACATTGTGAAGATTGAATTAGTTATCTATGAATTATTGGCTAATGCGTGTAAACCTTCTCCAATAGGTGACAGAGTTGATATTTGGTGTCGTCCCATAGATGAGCGATTACTGGAAATATCAATTATAGATAATGGCATTGTTGATCAACAGCTACTAGCAGAGCTAAATGATAATACATCCAATGATGTACTTGCTTCGTCGCATCTCAATCAACCACCAGGTTTGCATTTACTAATTTGTCGACAACTAATCAAGCAATTAGGAGGAGAATTACAGATATATCAGTTACGAGATACTCAAGTAGTCAGTCGTTTAATATTGCCTTTAGCACCTCATCATTGGGAAGGAAATACTTTAGGTAATACCTTGGGAAGGACTTCAGCCTCAATATTGAGCCAGGAGTAAGCTATGTTTTAAATACTTCATGCCAAAATCTAAAATCTAAAGTTTTTATGGGACGTACTCGTTCTAAATCTGACTTGCCTCAAAAAATTTGTCCAGTATGCTAACGCCCCTTCACTTGGCGGAAAAAATGGCAAGATTGTTGGGATGAAGTTAAATACTGCTCAGAACGTTACCGTCGTTGTCCTTCTGAAGCTAAAGGGGATAGGTGAATTTTTATTGTTGACTGAGAAAATAATTGACAGTTGACAATTGATAACTGATAACTGTTAAAGCTACACAAAAACAAATAGATGAAGTTACAGGTACAACCTAAGTTAATTATTCATGGTGGGGCTGGTAGTTCTCTCCAAGGTAAGGGAGGATTGGAGACTGTAAGGCGATCGCTCCATGCTGTAATAGAGGAAGTCTATTCACTCTTGGTGACAGGTGTAAGCGCTTCCGAGGCTGTAGTCCGGGGTTGTCAAATGTTGGAAGATAACCCCCATTTTAATGCTGGTACTGGTTCTGTTTTACAATCTGATGCTCAAATCCGTATGAGTGCTTCTCTGATGGATGGTACATCAAGGCGGTTTAGTGGTGTGATTAATGTTTCACGGGTGAAAAATCCGATTGAAATGGCGCTATTTCTGCAAAACTCACCAGATAGGGTATTGTCTGATTTTGGTTCAGCGGAGTTAGCGCGAGAGTTACAAGTTCCCAGTTACAATCCTTTAACTGATTTGCGGCTGAAGGAGTGGATACAAGAACGGGACGATAATTTTAAAAGGACTATGGCTGGCGTAGTTGCAGAACCAGAAATGGCAGAAAGTTCTAATGCGGGACGGGGTACGATTGGTGTGGTGGCTTTAGATGGCTATGGTAAATTAGCGGCTGGTACTTCCACTGGTGGTAAAGGCTTTGAGCGCATTGGACGAGTAAGTGATTCTGCTATGCCAGCGGGAAATTATGCCACTAGTTATGCTGGTGTAAGTTGTACTGGCATTGGTGAAGACATTATTGATGAGTGTTTAGCAGCCAAGATTGTCATCCGGGTTAGTGATGGAATGTCTTTGCAAAAGGCTATGTTGCGCTCATTCACTGAAGCTAGTAAGAATGAACGGGACTTGGGTGCGATAGCTCTTGATGCCACTGGCGCGATATCCTATGGTAAAACCAGTGAAATATTGCTGGCTGCCTATCACAATGGTGATACCATCGGCGATACCTTGGAATGGAATGATGGGGAATTGATTGGCTATTGTTGAGGAGGATTTTTTTAACGCCTCATCTTGAGACTTGAGACTCTGCAAAAGAAAAACCCCTACTAACTTAGCCAATGTAGGGGTTTTTCACTATTTTTAACAATTTTAATCCTCTTTCTTAGCTTTATCCCGTGTTACCGGGACGTAAACAAGAATCAAGCCCAAATGTAGGCCAAACTAGCTTGATAAGAAGGAAACACGTCCGGATTCAAGTTGAACCAATCAATCAATAGAAAAGATATAGCTGTTCTCAACGCTTCTAAAGCTTCAGTAAAGTATTCAAAGGTTTCTTAGCCCACCTTGGTCTTAATCCTCCAGTCCACTGATGGCAAAGAATAAAAGTGTAGGCACAGAAAACCAAAATAAAATGGCGCAGTTAACTGCTTTTATCTCCAACTTGATATTCTTTGAGTCCTAACCATCCCTTGGGTTCTCTGTAAACAACTTCTACCCAATTTCTTTGAGAATATGTATCAACTATCCATTGGGGTGTGACAATTGATGAAGAAATATTGGTCATAAAGTAGTCAATATCAGTGGCTTGAGAGAAAGTTGAAGCGTTGATGACGATAGCAATATTCCCCTTTCCAGTTAGTTAAGGGTGATATTTCTACTTCTTTAGTTACTACCCATAATGTTTTGGGTTTATCTAACTCCAGTTCAATTTCTGTAAAAGCCTCTTGGGGTAAACTTTGTACTAATTCATCTTGGGGTAAACTTTGTACTAATTCATCTAACCTAATTATTTGTGGACTATCCTCTTGGTCACTGGCAAGGACTTTGGGATTTTTACCTAATCCTCCTCAATACTTTCAATTCCGATTTTCTATCTTTAATAAGAAAGATGTATTGTGGCCATATCCAGCATCTATAATTACTATTCCTGGTTGATAACCACGGCTTAACGTCAGATCTATTAATTTAATTCCTTAAAGTTAGATCTATTAATTTAATTCCTAACTCAGGTTTATTCTCAAATAGAGGGTCTTGTTTCCCTTTGAGTAAAGAATCCACCATGGTGATATAACTCTATATCTAATGGTAAGCTTTTACTGGCATCATAATAGATGTATGTGTTGTTACTACTACTATTCCAGTATCCCTTTTCCCAATTTCTCCAATATATTTTCTTCCTACTCCATCCCTAAAATTCCCCCTTTTTCTATGGTCATAATCATCAATTATTAAGCTAAATCCTCTGGTGATTCTCCTCTGACTATACTTGTTCATAATCTCTAACTGACGGTCATTGACTTGGGAACTGGACCAAGGTGCTTCAGTTAAAACGTGGTGTAATCGGTGGTAGGTCACCCCTAGGGCATTCTCTGCCATTTGAAATAGGTTTTTTCTCTCACTTTCACCCAATCATCCCCCTAAATAATGTCTAAACTCTCTTTTTTCCCCTTGATGAGTAAATACATCATCAACTCTTTAACACCATCTTTCAAACCATGGTGCCATTGCTGCGCCAGTGGTTTCTTTCATCAGCTTCTTTTAACGTGAAAGCTACACCGAAACCGCACCATACTCCTTTTTACTCTTAACTTTTGTTTAAGTACCGTTAACAACATATAACCACTCAAGACACTTCCTAACAGCTTTGCTTGTAGGGGTATAGGAGAAAACACAGCAGTAGAAGTAGCACAGGAAAACTTGATTCAAAGACTACAATTACCTAAACAGGCTGCTTTATCAGCACTAGGAGAAATTTTAAACCAATTGGTGAATTTATATCTAATCGATATTTATTAAAGTTGCTCTTGGGTATTTTACTATTAGATAGTGATTGGGAGGAAATAGCTGTAGCTGGTGCAAATTCAGTACGAGAACAGGTAATTTATCAAGTAAGTAGTAATCAAATTTTTGCATAAAAAGGTGCGTTAGTAACGCACCCTACAAAACGTCAACTTTCAGCTTTTCTCTTCCAACCTGGTTTCACTACTTGACGACTCCGCGCAATTACTAAAGCATCATTCTCTACATCTTCTGTCACCGTTGAACCTGCGGCTATGTACACATCATTACCCACAGTAATAGGTGCAACTAAAACACTATTAGAACCAGTTTTGGTGCGATCACCTATCCTGGTTCTATGTTTCTTCACACCATCATAATTAGCGGTAATGGTTCCCGCACCGATATTTACCTGAGTTCCCGCTGTGGTGTCACCCAGATATGAGAGGTGTGCTACATTAGTGCGATTACCTAATTCTGTATTTTTCAACTCCACAAAATTACCAATTCTACAATTAGCACCCACTTCAGCATGGCCACGCAAATGAGCATAGGGTCCAATTTTCGTTCCTGCTTCCACAAAACTATCTGTAACTACAGAATATTGAACAGCCACATTTTCACCCAATTGGCTATTTTCAATTAAACTCCCAGGGCCAATACGACTACCAGATTGAATCACCGTTTTACCCCGCAAATGGGTTTGAGGTTCAATAATCACATCTGGTTGTAACTCTACCGTTTCATCAATGGTAATACTTGCAGGATTAATTAGCGTCACACCTGCCATAAGCCATTTTTCCTTAATGCGTCTTTGCAAGATATCGTAAGCTGTTGCTAATTGCAATCTATCATTAATTCCCAGAATTTCCTGGTCATCTTCCACATCTACAGCCATCACTTTTCCAACTTGAGTAACAGCATCTGTAAGATAATATTCTTTTTGGGCATTATTAGCTTCTAAATGAGGTAGAAATTTTGCTAAATCCGACCAACGGAAACAGTAAATCCCCGCATTTACACGGTTATTTTCTCTTTGATTAGGAGTGCAATCTTTATCCTCAACTATTTTTCGTACAATACCTTCACTGGTACGGAAAACCCTTCCATAACCTTTAGGATTTGATAATTGTGCAGAGAGAATAGTACAGTAATTTTGATTTTCTTGGTGAATTTGTAAAAGATTTTTCAAAGTTTCAGTCTGTAACAAAGGCACATCACCATTTAAAATCAATAAATCCCCAGTGTAACCTTCTAAATGAGGAAGTAATTGTTGGATAGCGTGACCTGTACCTAATTGTACAGTCTGTTCCACAAACTCCACTTCAGAAATTTTAGTCAAAGCAGTTTTCACTTCTTCAGACTGATATCCAACAATGACTAACCTGCGTGCAGGTGAAAGAGGTTCAACACTTTCAATAACACGCTCAACTAAGGATTTTCCACCCAAAGAATGTAAAACTTTAGGTAGATTAGATTTCATTCTTGTGCCTTTTCCTGCGGCGAGAATTGCTACAACAACCATAATTAACTATCACTAAGTTTCAATGAGCAATGTTTTTAGTATTTTCAGATTCAGCCTTAAATCATATCAGTTAATCCCATCTTTTTCTCCATGGCGAAGTAGGTTCTAGAGAAGATGGTTGTTGTTCTTGTTGTCGTCGGTTAATTATTACCTCAGTATTATCACTTAATATAGGAGCACGGTAAGGAACAGCCGCACGAGTTTGTAAATGTTCTGTTTCTGCTAGTGAAATAGGATAAATCTCCGTCATGTTTTTTCCCCATCTTGCGGATATGCGGCTATTGTACCAGGAGTGCGTCTTCCCACTGGTGTGGTAGAACCTATTATCAACCCAGCAGATAAAAGTACAGTGCGTACAGCAGCAGCACAGGAATAAGTAGCTAATAAACCGTCTGGATGTAAACAGAAGGCTAATGGTTGTATAAATTCTATAGTCCATAATTGTGGACATTGCTGAGGTGAAAATGGATCTATAAAAATAGCATCCGCTTAAAAAGCAGATTTACGTACTTCCTGAATAGATTTTTTAGCATCACCTATTAATAACTTGGCTTGTAGGCGATTTGTTTGCAAATAGTGTTTAAACGCCAGTTCGGTCAAAATTTTCCTATACTGGTCATCGCAATTATTAAATATATTTTGCCTAATCGCTGCTTTGGGAACTTCTGGATTTAGTTCTAAACCAATAAGTTCCACAACACAAGCAGAATTTTCTTGCCAAATTACCTCCAAGGCTGCGGCTGTGTTGTATCCTAGACCATAACAAACATCTAAAATTCTGACTATTCCGTTTTTGGCTACTGTCTGTACTTGAGTGGAAAGTGCAAACTTTAGATAACTCTCTTGTTTTGCTCCATAATGACTGTGAAAAGCTTGATTAAATTCTTGAGAAAAGAAGGTAAATGAAGCATCTTGTGTTTGTTGAGGTGTAAAATTATCTGTATCTAACATTTTCCATATTAAAAATACACTCATGACTAATCATCAATTTGTTGTCTCTTCCCAATGGCTATTTGCACATCTTAATGATCCCCAGGTTCTGATTGTTGATTGTCGTTTTTCTTTGGCTGATTCACAATTAGGACAAAAGCAATATCAAGCAAGTCATATTTCTCATTCTTACTATTTAGATTTAAGTCTAGATTTATCTAGTCCTATGGGAGAAAATGGGGGAAGACATCCTTTACCTGATATCAATAATTTAGCTAATAAATTAGCGAATATCGGGGTTAATTCACAAAGAACTTTGGTAGTCGCCTATGATGATTCACGCTTTGCTTTTGCATCTCGTCTGTGGTGGTTATTGCGCTATTTAGGACATGACCATGTAGCTGTTTTAGATGGTGGCTTTGGTGGTTGGCAAAAAGCTGGTTATCCTGTTTCTCAAGTGACTCCAGTACCGAAGAAGGGAATTTTAACACCTCATTTAAGAACTGGAAAAGTCGTAGATTATACTTATGTTAAAAATTTCAAAGATATTCCAGATATAGTTTTAGTAGATTCTAGGGAGTGTGATCGCTATCGTGGAGAACGAGAACCCATTGATAAAATTGCTGGACATATTCCCGGTGCTGTAAACTATCCCTGGCAAGAAGTTACCGATGCTTCCGGTTTCTTACTTCCCCAGTTAGAACAGCGTCAAAGATGGGAACAGCTAGAAGCAAATAAAGAGATTTTAGTTTACTGTGGTTCTGGTGTTACAGCTTGTGTAAATTTACTTTCTTTAGAAATAGCTGGCATTTCCACAGGTAAGCTTTATGCTGGTAGTTGGAGTGATTGGATTAGTCATTAGTAATAGAGAATTAGGGATAAATAAGTTAAAAATTAAAACTTAAAGAAACTCCTGAACTCCTTCTTTTGATAGCTGAATTCTCACAAATTGAAACCCAGAATTTCTGCATAAATTATACGAGCAATATTTCCTGAAACTTCTTCATGAAGACCAGTCGATTCGATGTCACGTAATTCTCCATCAATAAGTTCATAACAGGAGTTGTCCCCATACTCAATTAAGAATTGCTCGAATGTGATGACTTTGGTAGGGCTGTATGTCATAAATTCATATCGTTACAAGAGGTGGTTTTATTTTAAGGAAGCTTTCAACAAATTTCTTGTTTATTCATATGATTAAAATCTACCTATTTCAAATCGGGGATTAACACTGAAAAACCATCCTGAAAAATCAACATTGGGAGTGGTAGAACCACCAAAATCTGAACCACCCTGCAAATATATATTACTTGTGTCAGAAGCACGATAATCTAAATTTAATTAAATGTCCAAATACTCGGTGGAATTGGTCTTCTCTGTCCTGTTCGGTAAAGTCTTACAAATTCAACTGATAGTTAAGGCCCACCTGGAGAGGATTGTGTAAATTAGTGTCAGTCCAGAAGAAATTAAACTATCCTGGATTTTCCTATCATTTGTCGGGAAAATATTATTTGTCTGGAAATAACCCACATAACCCCGCAAATAGCCTATCGGTTGACACTGATATGCTGGTTTTTGTTGTGATGGAATTGGTATCTCTTCTAGCAGTCTTGGTCGTACTCGTAACCTCAATTCTTGTTCTTCATTTAATTCTTTAGCAGACTGTTCTGCTTATCCTTGTTGTTGAAAAATCTGGATCTGTGTCTCTTCATTATCATCCATTGAGTGTGGTGATTGTGGATTTAAAAGAGCTTCTCTTGATTGAGAAGATAACCTAGCAACACGATCAGTCGGAAATTCTAATTGCACTATGTCAGATTGCTGCTGAATATTTGCTGGTTCTATATTTGACGGTGTTCCTAGGAATTTTATGGATAAATGGCTAGGTTGCTGATTTGTATCTGCCAAAGCAAAATATGTTATATTTGACACTAAGTCGAGTTGAGAATTTTTTGTTTCTAATTGGGAAGTCCAGGCTGTTTTGATACTAGTGCAACACCATTTTCCACCACTAAAAGTCAATAAAATCGCCAACAACAAATTTTTTCCTATTTTGGGTTGTATCTTGTATGGTGTTGATTGCATTTGACAAACTTCAATATTATTGGTGAATGGCAGTTTTTGCTTACATCACCTTGCTCAACGGTCAGGTACACAGTCAAACTCTGTAACCCTTGTCCTGTGTACATTTTGTATATCTAGCTATGATAATGCAATAACCAAAGTGCTGTCAATCAGCATTTAGCTCTAAATAAGCAGTTATTAGATTATTGAAAGGAATAAATCTTGAACTTATCATTAACCTCAATTGTATATAAACGGATAGTATATTTTTTAGCTATTAAGTGTTTTATTTATTAAAATAGATGTAACAAGAAAATAAATAAGTTAATTAAAGGTGTTTGACTAAATAAGCTTGGTACAAATGTCATTAGATAGATAAATCTATTACCTCAAAGTCAACCAGTTTATAAACCGTTAAATGTAGAGAGATTCCCAATTATGTTGACTAAGTTTTTACCACTATTAGTACTAGGACTATGCGTATTTACAGTCCTATCACCAGCAAGTCCAGCAAATGCAATAACTTCTCTCACACAAGCGGAGATTCAGCAACTCCGTAATATGGTGGAGCTGATTCCCAAAGATAAATCTCAGAGCCAACCTGCACGGCAACTAGACACTATTACTCCTGCAGATGGTGTGTGTTGTATCTACTGGTCAAGCTTCCCTAGCGGATTTATGTTTTAATAATGGTTCTGTAGCGCGGATTGGTGAACAAGCCGTGTTTGAATTTTGGCCCCAAACGAGAGATTCCACACTCTATAACGGAACAGTTTTGCTACTCATTCCACCAGGCAGGGATCAAACACAGATTAATACACCAAATGCCGATGCTGCTATTCGCGGTTCGGCATTATTTGTTCGCTATAACCGAGAATCAGAGACTACTGTTATTGGTGAGCTGACAAATAGTCGTATTCAAGTGGTTAACAAGAAATCTTCCCAAAGTTTGGTTCTGCAAGCAGGAAAATTAATGGTTGTAGTTAAAGGCGAATTTCAAGGTTTATATGATTTTGACTTGAGACATTTCCATCAAAATAGCAATTTGGTGCGTGGCTTTGATTTGATTAAGCAAAATTCTTCTCCCTTACCAGATCCAGAATTAGCCAGTGTTCAAGCTCAAACCGCCGCAGCGGTAGTTACACAAAAACCTATCATGGGTCAGGGTGCAATTAAAAACCCATCTTTTCTACGGAGGAGTTCTCACGCCCGTGGTTCTAACAAGAACTCTAACAAGAACTATAACAAAAACTCCAATAATAGAGATTTTGGGCGAGAACAAAAACTTATCAACCGTCCTTTAAGAGACAATTTAGAAAGAGGCTCTAATGTGGGTAATCTTCGTGGACCATTTGATCTGTTTATCAGAAACGGAGACATCATCCGCGAAAATAGACGAAATAATAATCCTGGTCAAGGTCGTGGCAACCAGGTCCGTGGCAACCAAGTCTGTCCCAATCAAGGCTGTCCCAATCAAGGCGGTAGCAATAGCAACAATCAATGAAGCTAATTACAGATAGTTCATGCATATATCTTCAAGGTTTTGCGTCGATTCCTCAATCTACAAAAGCGAAGGATTTGTGCGATCGCTTTACCCAAATTCAGATCAAGCTGAAAGTTCCCGATTTAAATACTGGTGATTTTTCTCATCTGATAATTACCCGTCAAATCAATCAAGTAACCGCTGGATTTCCTGATCATTATGCACCTCTAACTCTGATTGATTTTAGTTTGGGTGGTTTAATATCTGCTGGCACAGCAAAACCCACAAGTGCAACGCCTGGTTTTGCTACCACCTGCTTTTGGGTTTTTATCCCACTGTTTGCCCAAGTTGGGATCAGAAAAGATCCAAAGTTGGTAGCAAGAACAATATCTCTTGGTGTATGACTATGGGGAAGGACGAGAATTACCTTTAAGGTATAATTTCGTCACAGATGCCGCCCAATACCAGGAATCCTTGTTACAACGTCCTCTTCCCACCTTGATTCTGCACGGTAAACAAGATGAAGTGATCCCTATTCAAGCTAGTCTGGACTTTGTGAGAGCAGGTCTTTGGGTAGAATTGATACAACTCGATAGTGAGCAGTCTTTGGGAAATGTTACAGCCCAGATTTGGCAGGCTATTCACTCATTTTGCCAACTGGGAAATGGTGATTAGGTGACAACTGATAACTTATAACTGACAAATTATGCTTCCATTTATTCGTTCCGATTTAGCTCAACTTACTGCTTATAAACCTCACCCTAGTAGTAATTCGACAGAACCACTTGCTATACAATTCGATCGGCTGGATACCAATGAAAGTTCTTATGATTTGCCACCAGAAATAAAAGAACAGTTAGCGTGGACTTTTCAACAAATTATCGAAAGCAATCGTTATCCTGATGGTGAACATGAAACACTAAAAGAAGCAATCGCTCAATATGTCAATGAGTCCGCTAGGTATTCATCCTGTGCTGTGACTACGGCTAATATTTCCGTTGGTAATGGTTCAGATGAACTGATTCGTTCTTTATTAATCGCCACTTGTTTGGGGGGTGAAGGTTCTGTTTTAGTTGCCAACCCCACTTTTTCCATGTACGCAATTTTGGCGCAAACTTTGGGTATTCCTGTGGTAAGTGTGGGTAGAGATGAAAGCAATTTTGAAATAGATTTAAAAGCTGCACAATCTGCTCTGGAAGAAACTCAAAATCCTCCTATTCGTGTGGTTTTCGTCGTTCACCCCAATTCCCCAACTGCTAATTGCTTAACTGCGGCAGAATTGACATGGTTGAAAAGTCTACCAGAAGAGATTTTGGTAGTTATTGATGAAGCTTACTTTGAATTTAGTCAAACTACCTTAGTTGGGGAATTAGCACAACATCCAAACTGGGTCGTGTTGCGGACTTTTTCTAAAGCTTTTCGGTTAGCAGCCATGCGAGTAGGTTATTGTGTCGGTCATCCTGATGCAATCTCCATCTTAGAAAAAGTCCGTCTCCCTTACAATGTACCACGTTTCTCAATTACTGCTGCTTTAATTGCTTTACAAAATCACCAACTTTTGCTTAGTTCTATTCCGGAAACCCTGAGTGAAAGAAGTCAACTTATTGCTGCTTTATCCCCACATCCAGCCTTGGAAATTAGAGCCAGTGACACTAATTTCATTTACCTCCGTCTCAAACCAAATGCTTTGCAATCTACAGAAGTTGCTTTAAAAAGCCTCAACCAAACACTCAAAAGTGAAGGTACTCTGATCAGATTACTTCCTGGGGGATTGCGAATTACTATAGGCACACCGACAGAAAACACTCGTACCCTCAAGCGATTGCAAATTGCTTTAGAAAACTTGGAATATTAACTATTCATCAAAAGCATCATCTAAATCACTGCCAAAATGTCGCACTATTGACACAGTTTGTGGCAGGACACCTACCAACATGGCAAAGGCCACATCTGGCAGTTCCGCAACAACTTCTGGAGGAAAATACTGTTCAAATTGATCGAGAATTTTCTGTACTCTCTGACTAGAAACAGAATTTTCTGTAATTTGTTTAATTAAGCGAATCCATTGTCTTCTGATTAGATAAGCCTTTTGACGATCATCATGAGCTTCAGGAGTTAATAAGGACAGATTGCCTATAGATATTACACATTGACAATCACTATCATAGTCTCCACCTACCACCGCTCCTGGCCCGGCAAACTCTGCATGATAGCGTTTGAACAGTATTAACCCATTCCGCTTGCGACTATTCACGATGAAAACTTCTCTATTATGCAGCGACGCAAGAATATCTGGTCTTTGCGATCGCTTAGTTCCATCTCGCATGGCAGGATTGTCCAAGAAACCAGTTTCAGGGCAATAATAAGTTGATACTATAGCAGCCTGATAGCGTTGGCGTTGTTCGCTATCCATGTTTTTTCAAACTTTTGACTAGAGCGGTAAGACTATGCACTTCAATATGTTCATAAACTAGCTGTTTAATTACATCAAAGCTGTGATGTTGATAGTATATTCAAAAATTTGGGAAAAACCCTAACTAAATTTATGACTAGATAAATAAATTTTGGTTCAACACAATTAGTGATCATATTCTATGGGATTTGCTCATATTTGTCTCCAACATATCCGGCTCTTTCTTAAAGTTTTCATAAAGATAAAATCTGCAATAAGAAGTTAATATGAGGAACACCATCATTCTCAATCCATCGACAGTAATCACATATCAACCCTCAGCAAAGGAGAAGGAAAATACTAATCGGATATATTTTAGACAAATTACTATGTGTTTAATCAGTTACTTAAACTTATCTTTACACCAAAGCAGGAATAAACCAACCATTCTAAATCTCTAAAAAACTGATGCTATAGCTATTCTTCATTTTTAATTCCGCCAGGCGGTACCATTAATTATTTCAAACGTTTATGCATAAAAATCTGCCGTGAAGGATTAAAAAAAAATTTATTCCAATCAGATTCAATTTCATGCACTCGATATCCAAGTTTAAAATAGAGTTTTCTGGCCTGATGGTTATTTTCCAAGACATGGAGATATAAATCATGAAATCCCCAATCTTGGCAAACTTGTTCACAGCTAGTGAGTAAACTGGAACCCAATCCATATCTACGATATTTTGGATCAACAGCTAAATTGGATAAATAAGGAAAACTCCTGTGAAAATTTGCCCAGGAATCGCTGAAACGTACACTCAGTTCAACCGTTCCTAATACTTGATTAGTTCCACTAATACTGTTATCAATAGCCACCAGACAAACCTGATGAGGTATCCTTGAAGCTAGACGATGCCTTAAATCTTCATAGATACCCAAACGGAATAAAGGGAACGCCCACCCCCACAACCCTTTTCGGGAATGAAAGCTTTCAGCAATTATTTGGGCAATACTATACAAATCAGCAGATGTAGCTACACGGATTTGGATTTGTCCAGAATCAGGAATGCTCGTATCTGTAACAGAGTGTTGGTAGTGTGGGTGAAAAAACCAGAATTTCAAAGCTAGTTAGTTATAGGTTGAATTTGATTGAAAAGATAATTTCCTTTAGTATACTTTTGTCACCAGTGTCGAAGGCATCAGCGATAATTTGGCACTGATGGGACAAAGGTTACTGCTTTTAGGTTACATGTTTTTTATTTCCCATGCTTAAGCTACCATGTACACACAAGTCTTAACTGTTTTCGTTTCAGCCTATTTCGCCCCCCTAAATCCCCCAATGATGAGGAACTTCGAAAATTCTTGTCCTCCCAGAATTGGGGGTTAGGGGGCGGTTCGGTGAGGGCTTGGCTAAATTCGCTCACTTGTGTGTACACCGTAGATACTTAAGAGGGATCAAGGTATTACGACAATGAAGATAAACAACCAGTTGATAGTGACGTACCTGGCATGAATACTAACAGTGTAGTAGAAACATCAAATACTTGTCCAATGACAATGATGCTCAAATCAGGTGTTCAAATATTCCAAATTGTGGTATAAAAGGCTCGTTATATCAGTGGTCTATCATAGGTATTGGTATAAGAATCTCTAGCCCTACTCAATCTTCAATTCTTGATTTCCCTGACACTACGACCTGTCTGAGTATTAGTTTTAATGCCTAAGTTTGAAACAGCTACTTGTTTAATAGTATACTTTAACTGGAAATGTGACTATTATATGTCTTATTCATAACTCCACCATAATCACGTTAAATAAAATTAACATGGAAGTGTTAGTACAACCGCTGGGATGGGAAAACTGAATAGACAGGTTCTTGGTGCTGTTTTATCAAAATGAGAGGGCGTTATGTAGTCTAAAAAGGTTATAAAAGGAGGTGGTAAAGAATTTATTCACTCAAAGTCAAGAAATATTTGGATTTCATATTGACTACACCCAACATACATCCGAAATTCGTAGTGACTAAGCACTCTTATACCAGGTCTTTCAATGCGAACAAATGAACTACTGAATCAAGGGCTGAAACCCACTGCCTCTCTAAATTACCAAATTAGGGCTTGAAGCTATCGATGTCATGAAGGGCGATCACAACATCAAATAAAGTCAAAGATTATGTCTTGAATTGAGCATTTTGTCGAAGACAACGTCTTAATGACGATAGGACAAGGATGAAGAGAGAAACGGAAAAATAGTACAAATGACCGCGTTAAAAGAGCTGGCACTCTTATACCTAGCAGTCATCTGTTCCAACAACTATTGGTCGAAATGGTCGAACCTTACCTGATTCAGAAAAATATTGACCTGATCAGATTATTCTTTACCCAACTGCCATTGCAGTAGGAAAGCGGTACATGATATCACAAGCAAACAGTAAGCCGAAAATTTTGGTCGTCGATGATGAACCAGACAACCTAGACTTGCTTTACCGCAGCTTCTATCGCGAGTATCAAGTGCTGAGGGCTAACTCTGGTCCTGCGGCGCTGGAATTGTTGGCACAAGAGGGAGACATAGCCGTGATCATCTCAGATCAGCGAATGCCAATGATGAGCGGTACAGAATTTTTAAGTCTCACAGCAACCCAGTACCCAGATATCATCCGTATTATTTTAACCGGCTACACTGATGTAGAAGATTTGGTGGAAGCTATTAACTCTGGCAAAGTATTTAAATATGTTACTAAACCTTGGGAAGCTGAAGAACTTAAAGCTGTAGTAAGACAGGCTTTGGATACACATAATGTTCTTAAAGCCAGAACCCGTGAACTCACTCGCACACTCCGTCGAGAATCCCTGCTTAATGCTGTCACTAATACCATTCGTAGTGCCTTAGACTATCGCCAGATATTACAAACCATCGTCGATACAGTTGGGCATATGTTGGAGGTAGATGTTTGCCTGTTGCGTCCCTTCCAAGATGACCAATTGGCAGATGAAGGATTTATTTATCAAAAACCTACTTCAGATTCTGATCAAAAACAAAATATATCTAGTCATGCAGATAGTGATCCTCAAACATCTCAATCTGATGATAAGCCTCTATCTGACAATCTCGAACCTATCACTCCTGTACCTCTTTTAGCTCAGACAGTGTGGGAAGCTAGTCAAGTAGAAGTGATTTATGATGTGACTGGTGATCATCGTATCCAAGATGATGCTGAACGCGCTGCGGCTTTTAGTGCTGCTAATATTTGTTCTACCTTGGTCGTGCCGCTTATTTGTCAACAAGAACTCAGTGCAGTGTTAGCCCTACATCAATGTCACCAAGGGCGTTGGTGGGAAGAAGAAGAGGTTCAGTTAGTATCATTGGTAGCGGATCAGGCTGCTTTAGCTTTGTCTCAGGCGTATGCTTATGAGCAATTAGAAGCTTTGGCAAATAGAGAAGCTTTAATTAATACAATTACGAGAGAGATTCGTTCTAGTTTAGACCCACAAGATATATTTGCAGCCATAACCCAAAGATTGGGACAAGCTTTACAAGTGGATGGCTGTGTTTTGTCTTTATGGACTCAGGAAGATGAATTTGTCGAATGTGTAGGCTTGTATGACAGTTCTAAAAATTTAGATAATTTTGAGGATAGTCGCTTTAGTAATAATAATCGCTCCTTAAATCAACACTTATCTCGGTCTCAATCGCCAGTTCAGAGAAATCCGATTTTACAGGAAATATTAAGAACACAAGAGCCTGTCGTTATTACTGATATTAATCACTCTTCCTCAGATGTGCAGGCGTTTGATTTACCACTGAAAATGCGCCCGCGATCACTCATGGTTGTTCCCCTGCTGATTGATGGCAAATGTATTGGTAGTATTACTTTACGAGAAGGTAATAAAATCCGTCGATGGCTGCCATCAGAGATTGAATTAGCCAAATCAGTAGCTGCCCAAGCGGCGATTGCAGTTCAACAATCACGCCTGTATCAAAAAACTCGTGAACAGGCGGAATGCCTAATAGAACTAGACAGACAAAAAACCGAATTTTTCCAAAATATCTCCCATGAATTTCGGACTCCTATCACTTTGATTCAAGGTCCCTTAGAATCAGTAGTGGCAATAGGAGAAGGCTTATCCCATGGCCAAAGTGAGATCGCGCTTCGTAATTCCCGCCGTCTTTTGCGACTAGTAAATCAACTACTCGATTTACAACGCTTAGATGCAGGCAGAATGCAGCCTAATTTCCGTCCTTGTGATATGCTCGAATTTGTCAGCCAAATAGTTGAATCATTTCGTATCTACTGCGAGAAAAAAGGGCTGGAAGTTGTCACCGATTTACTAGAATGTCCCATAGTCTACCTAGACATGGAAAAATTTGACAAAGTGCTTTACAACCTCTTGTCAAACGCCATGAAATTTACTCCCGACGGAGGAAAAATCAGCGTTAAACTTTTCAATGACGGGAATAGCTGTATATTGCAAATCCAAGATACAGGAATTGGTATTCTTCCTGAACAAATTCCCCACTTATTTGAGAGATTTCGTCAAGCAGAAGGCTTAGAAAACCGTACCTATGAAGGCAGTGGCTTGGGTTTATCCCTAGTTAAAGAATTAGTAGAGCTACACGGTGGCGAAGTCTCGGTACAATCAGTTTATGGAAAAGGCACTCAGTTTACCTTACGGTTGCTGACAGGCGCAGATCACTTACCTCAAAAACAGGTACTAGAAACACCCAGTGAACTGAATACAAGTCGTGCCACTGTGGAATTAGCCGGTTTAGAACAGTTGGAATCAACATTAGAAAACACAGAATTTATTACCAGAAAATTATCCAGTAATTTACAACCCACAGACTCTAATAGCACAGTTAATCCTACCCCAATAATCGGGCAATCAGTCCTAGTGGTGGATGATAACCCAGATATGCGTTCTTATGTAGCCGAAATTCTCGCTCACAGCGGCTATCAGATAATTACCGCTCGCAACGGATATGAAGGCTACAATATAGCACAAGGTGTTCGTCCTGATTTAATCATCACTGACTTAATGATGCCCTTGCTGACGGGAATAGAAATGATTCAAATGATCCGTAGCCAAGATCAAGTCCGAGGCATACCTATTATTCTACTGACTGCAAAAGTTGATGAAGAGACTCGTATTGAAGGAATAGAACATGGTGCTGATGCTTATTTAGGTAAACCATTTAATGATCGGGAACTTCTTGCAGAGGTGAGGAATCTTTTAGCCCTGAAGGAAAACGAAAAACGAGTCTTGGAATTAAACACCTACCTAACAGAATCGGTACTCAAACGCTTTTTGCCATCAGCACTGGTAAAGAAAGCTGCATCTGGTAGTTTGTCGCTAGATTTACGGCCAGAACCCCGCTTAGTTACAGTTTTGTTTAGTGACATTGTTGGGTTTACCCAGCTATCCAATACTCTCAGATCCCGAAAAGTCGCAGAAGTGCTAAATGAATATTTAGAAACCATGACCAAAGTTATTTTTAACAATGGGGGTACTGTCGATAAATTTATGGGAGATGCTATCTTAGCCTTGTATGGAGCGCCAGAAGAACTAACTCCGAATGAACAAGTACGTCGTGCTATAAATAGTGCCAGAGGAATGCAACACGCACTAATTCATTTAAATAGGCGTTGGCTAGAACAAGGTATATTTGAGACTGATGGGCGCAAAGGCGTGCAGTTCCGCTGTGGCATCCATCAAGGTACAGCAGTTGTGGGGATGTTTGGCAGTGATGAACGTGCTGACTATACAGCTATTGGTCCTAGTGTGAATATTGCAGCTAGGTTGCAAGCTGCTGCTGTACCTGGTAATATATTGGTTTCTGCGGCAGTGGCAGATTATTTGCAGGAAGAAGAAATTACTAAAGGTAGTCCCTTAGAACTTAAAGGAATAGATGAAACAGTTCTCACATTTGTAGTCACACCAGAACCAGTTACATAGCTAATAACTAAAATTCATACTGGAGAAGCATAAACAGTTAGCTTAATAAAATTGCTAAGTGATATCCAGTCTTAAATTTAAGAATGAAACCCTCAGTGACAGATAAATCCCTATTTGCCGCACCAAGCTCGAAGAGACATACTGATCCACCTTTTTTATGGATTACTGTATTTATAAGTTCAATTTCTCTACATTTATTAGTATTTTGGTTTTTACGCTCATCTGATGAATTTAAACCTTGGATTCCCCATTCTCATCAAGCCGAGATTGCTGTTGATTTGATAGATATTTCACCTCAACTAAAATCACAAAAACAATCAACAGCTACAACAACTGTTACACCAAAACTTTCCTCTTCAACTCAAAAGCCTGTAATAACATCTTTAGCAAAAACTGGGCCAACAACTACTGAAAAACCAGAAGATGGTGTTATTAATTCTGAGTTTAATGATCAACCTGTAAACTCCACATCTACACCAACAGAAACATCTACACCAACAGAAACATCTACACCAACAGAAACATCTACACCAACAGAAACATC
>ERZ1034377.63-NODE-63-length-34164-cov-77.756945_pt1 | contig 34164 bp, 34 predicted proteins | sample MGYA00520584_ERZ1034377 | MGnify/ENA primary metagenome ERZ1034377 (study PRJEB33736, sample SAMEA104288464) | Azolla filiculoides | biome: Urban; feature: water surface; material: ditch water | place: Netherlands | collected 2014 ... | reverse complement strand
TCCTGACTCCTGACTCCTGACTCCTGACTCCTGACTCCTGACTCCTGACTCCTGACTCCTGACTCCTGACTCCTGACACTCCAAGATATGAAATAGTCTCTTGTAGGGTGCATAAATCCTATTCAGCCTAACGGCAAAAATACCTATTTGATAATTAACGAATTTCTCAAACATTCTGACTCCTGACTCCTGAGTCCTGAATTATTACACTCCAAGATATGAAATAGACCATTAGATAGATTAAAGTTATTTAACATAAATACCTACTCAAAGAATAGTAAAGTAAAAATATAAATTTACTAAATCATAATAATTACACCTGTCTACTTACTAATATCTTGTAAACCTTAAACTTACTGACCTTTGTCATGCCTAAAAAAATCAAGTCTGCATTACCAACATCCTCAAGCACAACACTAGCACTTTCTGAAATGCATATATTATCGTCCCTAGAAAAAGAACACCACTCACTCATCAAACAAACTAAGAGAAAGCGAACAGAGTTAAATGAATTCGTCGAACAAATGCGTTCGTTAGCTACAGGAATATTTCAGAAAGCCACTCCCAGTTTTAAGAAAATTGCAGACCTAGATCAAGAAAATCATGCTGTTTTCAATGAAATTCTCACTACTACGAAATTTCGCAAACAAACAAAAAAAGTATAGAATCACTTTACTTGACCCTACAAATGACAGGAATAATTAGTCCGAAATCTGCTCATGAAGAAGATGATTAGGAACATCCAGAACTAGACGAACTATTTGAGAAGCCAGAAGTAGAGGGAAATGAAACCAATATAAACCGTCATCAATATTGGGACTCACAACAGGAAATACAATCTACTTCTGCTAGTAGAACAGGGGATTATAGAAAAATTCGCCAGACATTTTTGAAATTAGCAGAAGTCTTTCATCCAGATAAAGTACAAGATAGTGAAACCCATAAGTCTCATGCAGAAATCATGAAATAAATAAATAGGGCCTATCAAGAAGGAGATTTAGCAAGACTTTTAGAAATCGAGCGACAGCATCAGTTAGGAGAAACTATTGATAATACTAGTGAAGATTATGTAACTCGCAGATGTATACATCTAGAAAAACAAAATGAAATCCTCAAAACTCAATATAAAAAATTAACCCAGGAACTACGTTTAGCTAAAAATACTTCCGAATGTGCAATGGTTTCTGATTCTCGCAAAGCTGCCAAACAAGGCATTGATTATACTAGTATAATGTTGAAATAACTAAAATCTCAGGTTAATATCATTGCTGATATTCATGATTTTATCAAGGATTTCATAGAACAAAAAATTACCATCAAGGACTTTCTCTCAGGTCCACCCAGGTTGCGCTCCATCAGAGAAGAAATGATGGATGAATTTGGGACTGTAATGATTTTTTAAAAAATACACTAAGCTATAGATGTAGGTTGGGTTGACAAAAACCAACGCTATCTAAACCGAACCACTTCCGAACCCGTCAATTCTGGGATGACAAGAATTTTCTCAATCCTCCTATTGGGGATTTAGGTGGCTAAATAAGCTGAAACTAAGACAGGTAGGACTTCTGTATACACAATATACATACCTTTCGCATACTTTTCAGGTATCCTTGTACTCAAATGCCAACTTTTCAGATATCCTCTAATTTTACAACACTAAATCAGCAAACTCTCGCAAAGTTTTTCCATATTTTTCTCCTGCAACAGAAGACAGATCATTATGATCTGCATCCTCCACCCACAGAGAAAGCTTAGGTCAATTTATAGCCGCCAACAAATGTTCACTATGGTTAAAAGGGATAATATCATCTAATTTACCGTGTATCACTAAAACAGGACATTTTACTTTTTGGATCATCTTATCCAAGTTATTAAATTTATCAAAAGGTAAAATCTGAAAAGGTACAACTACGCCAAAAGCTGAAGTAAACGCACTTTCAATAGTTAAACCAGCCATCGGTTTTCGAGATGCTAAATCTACTGCGGAAGCACCCCCAACTGAACGCCCATAAACTATAATCTAGTCCGGTTTAATATTTAAGTTTTTAATTAACTAATTATAAGCCGTATCAATATCTTCATAAGCATACTTTTGTCTAGGTATTCCCTGACTCCTACCATAACCACGATAATCGTAAGCAAAAACGCTAAAACCGAAATTCTGTAGTTATTTTAACATTTCCTGAATATCGCCCAAGTCTTGCGAATTTCCGTGAATATTCGGAAGACTGTACTTAGGTGTAGAACTTTGCAAATAAACAGCGGAAAATTGCTGATTTTCCTTGTTGTCCAGCTGGAGGGTGTCTTTAGTGTCTTGATAGCTGGATGGTTGGGGCAGAAAAATCATGCTATCTGCACGGAGATATACTTATGCCCCAAATAAGATATAGATGAAAACCACTGATTTTAGCATCCAGTGCTAAGTAATATGATTGATGAGCAGTTTTTTTAGACGCTGTTTATCTATAATTGACATGAAAAGTTGGGCTTTGCTTAATCAACGTATGAAGCATACCGCACTTTTACCCGGCATTTCGCACTTTTACCTGGCAATATTCAATATTGATCAACATTGTTTAACTCCAAGCGATATAATAATTCTTTGATGGTACAAGTACAAGCCCCCAAATTTATCTGTGGAATCAATCCAAAATCGTTCGATCGAGGCTCCCGAACGTCCAAAACCCAAAATCCAATGACCATCACCAAGGCTTTTATGCCTATACAATGGAAAAGTTGTATGATATAGACTTTTGGAGATAACTAATAATGTCCCGTCGTTGTGAACTCACCGGTAAAAAAGCCAATAATGCAATGGCTGTTTCTCACTCCCACCGTCGCACCAAGCGTTTACAACACGCTAATCTGCAAAGCAAGCGAGTTTGGTGGGCAGGTGGTAATCGCTGGGTAAGACTAAAACTTTCCACAAAAGCTATCAAAACCTTGGAAACCAAAGGTTTGGAAGCAATGGCTAGAGAAGCAGGCATCAATCTGAATCATTACTAAATTCAGCTAATTTCAAGAGGGAGTCTGATTGTATACTCCCTCTACTCACAGTTAAATTCATGATTCAAGATAATGCACCAGGACTTACGCAACTGACATATTAGTAGGGTGCGTCAGACTTATTAAATTGGTTAATTTCAATAAATTTTCGACATCTGAGGCACCCTACAAGAGACTTGATTGTGACAGTTGTGTAAGTAAATTACAAGCACATATAAAAGCATATTACATCTATCCAAAGATGTATTTTCAGTTATCTTAAAAAAAAAATATATTGTAACAACCGTGTCTTAAAAGAGCTGGACAGAATGTAATTATACAGCTTCTATAAGTAATCCAAACAAATTGGAGGTTTCAAAGTCAGCATTAATTTAAGCCTGAATATTTTTCCTAACGCAGTAAGGAGGCTTCTTCCTGTAAAGATTTCATGAAGTTTAGCCCTAATTATGACGATGTTTACATAAGTGGAATTTTTATTCTTTATACTCGTACAAAAGTGCATTTTTCTGGTACTTGTACTGATGCACCAGCTTATTGATTAGTGTTTATGATAATACTGGTACTGCTCATTGCATACTTACATCACAACATATCAATCAAGCAGAAACAACCCAATTATAGAATTAGGAATGATTTAGATGAGTACATTAAAGAAGTTAGGTCAATTATTCTCTCAAAAAGCTTTACGCTCCTTGAGTACAGGTCTAGCGGTAAGTAACATCATTATGCTGGGATTTGGTGCTTTCGCTAAACCTGCAAGTGCAGTAGTATTAATAGGAGGAGTAGAAGTAGAAACTAACGCGTTAGCAGATATTTTACTAAATTCTGCAAATGTGACCTCAAATGGAAACTCCGTAGAAAGCGCAATCCTTGATGGCAATGTTGCTACTACTGTATTTGCATCGACGACTCCTGGTGCTTATGTGAGATTGGGTTTCAGCAATCCAATATTAAACTCTGTAGGAGATGACTTGGCTTTATTTGAACTTGGTCTTCCTGATAGCTTTTCAGTCGAGATCAACGGACAGACTTTCGATTATCAAACCTATGAGACTGGCGATTTTACAGATAATCCAGTGCGTAGCATCAACGTAGCTACTTTGGACTTCAATGATTTTGGCATCGCTTTGGGCGATTACGTCAGTGAAATGTTGATTAAATTAGACAACATATCGACGAATTATGGAACAACACCTGCCCTTGGTTTGGTAGCTGGTATCCGTTCTGTTCCCGAACCTTCAGCTATGTTTGGCTTATTAGCAACTGCTGGCTTCTTGGCTTGCCAGCGCAAGCAATTTAAAGCTGTCAAAAGAAGCGTAAGCTTGTCATAGCAGCTTATTAATAAGATAATACGACCAATGGATAGTTAATATCAAATTGTGGAAAAATGAAAGACATTTTCCTCTGAAAAACGGCAGCACAGATATTTGCGTTCTGCTGTTTTTTATGTGTACACGATTATTCATTGGTCTCAGGGACAGATGATCATCACAACAAAAAAATATTGGTTCTTCGGTTCTTTTTATAGAAAAACAGGTTCAAAATCCTTGAAAGCCTTATTCCTCAATCACCATAAAAAGAACGCAAGAGCCAAAATATTTTACTCTTTGTGATTAATTTAACGGTGATGACATAATACGGTAAAATTTTTAATAAAATTTATGATGCAGTCTTTCCTCAAACATCATAAATTTAGTGAAATTGCTGAAAGCTGCAACAAACAATATAATAGGGTATTTTAGAAATAAATCAACACTCCATACTTTGTCTTCTGATCACAGTTCAATCAAGCCTGCAATCACTCAAGCTGCCTCAATACTTGAATAGAATGTCTGATCAAGCAATCATTCATTTCTAATAACTCCATTGAATTCACTATAAAAATATAACCTGAGTTTTCTGCAATAATTAGGCATTGATTTATATATCTTCGTCATCAACTAGTTAACAATAACCTGAACAAGATTATTATGAACACCAGATTAAAAATGGCTTTGCTTCTTCACTCTGGAGAATCAGGATTTGCTATAGTAATCGCTGTAGCACTGGGATTAATTATGATCTTAGTGGCGTTAACCATGACGATAAGATCTCAAGGAGATCAAATATTAGCGTCAACCCGAAAAGAAACAGAGCGGTCACTGGCAGCCGCAGAAAAAGGTGTTTCCTATTACCAAGCATTCCTCAACTCTAACCGGCTACTGCCCAGATATCCGGATTGTACTCAAGATCGTACATCTTCTGGTACTTGTCCTGATTCTGGATCTCAAAAAAGCTGGTCAAATCCCTCAGCTATTCCCGGAATGAGTGACAGCCCTTGTACTGGTAGTTCAGCATCCACAGCAACAATACAAGGAAATGCCGACACAAACCAGTGGAATCTGGTTGATACAAATGACTCAAGCAAGGGACAATATAAACTGGTTTCTTATAAAATTGCTGATTCTGGAGATGATACTTTGCAGGCAATGGGCATATTAACCATTGAGGGAAGAATAACTAATTCAACAGCTAACAGCAAAGCTAATAAATCTATTAGTAGGGTACAGGTAGCTATTCCTGTTAACTTACCTAGTATTAATAGTGTTCCAATTCCTGGAGTATGGATTGGTGATTCTACTACTAATAGTGGTACAGGTGGTAATACAATCCAAGGTAATGTATTAGTTAATAGTTGTAATGTCACCCTTTCAGATATCGAAATCGATAGGAGCACTCCACAGTATTCGGCAATGTATACAAATTTGAGAATGCCATCAGTCCCAACAATGCCAGAAGCGGCAAATAATTCTGTCACTCCACGGGTTGCAGGTACTATTTCCTTGGGAACAATAAATACTGATACCACTCTCCCTCGGCTCACTGGTGATACACCTGATTTGCCTATAACATTTAACGGGCAATCAAGATATGTATATTTAGCGACTGATATAGTCAGAAGTGGGGGTTCAACAGCATTGACAATTACACCAGGGAAAAAAGTAGTTATATTTTTATCTGGCAATACAAGTAAAAACGTTGATATTTATCATGAATGTGGTAGTGTTAGCGGTTGTCTACCTACCGATTTTCAAATTTTTGGCACTAAACCTAGTGGTGGTGAAATATGTCTAAATGGGAATCATCTGCTAGATGCTTTTATCTTAGCACCTACTTATACAGTCGGGGTTGCAGGGGGAGGCAATAGTGGGGGCATAAATGGTTCTATTTGGGCAAACCAGTGGAGTAATGATTCAGGTTGTGGTTCTAACTCTAACAACGTAGTTGTTAGACAATCAGCAAATTGGAGTGAATTAACTGGGCTCCAACCAGATAGTAGTGAATTACCACTTTCAATTAAATCTATAAGGTCTTGGAAACGAAATGTGGTGAATTAAGAGGGTGTTTGAGAATGCATACTGTAGCTTGCTTCTCGTAGGGTAAGTAGCGCAGCGCAGCTTTCCGGAGGCTCTAGTATCTGAGATTAATCGCTCAAACCCTATATTCTAGAGCCTCCAACTCCTGTAAGGGATACATAATCGAAATTATACCTTTTCTAACTTTTGAAACATCGTCTAAGTCCAGATATTAGCCATTCTAAATCATTTGTGAACATCACCTATTAGTTTTTGCTTTTGCAAAAGTTAAACAAGAATAGTCATAATTATGAAAAAGCCAAAATGCCATTCAGAATCAGGCTTTAGCTTACTTGAAGTTCTATCTGCTATTCTCATAGTAACTTTCTTTACAGCAGCGGCCATGCAAATGATGGTAATTTCTGCTGCTTTTAAAGCTAAAGCTAAAGAGTACACAACCGCAGCCAACTTGATTGAAAAAGACTTAGAAACAGTGAGAAATATAGCTGCTCAATATGAATTTCCCATAGTCGCTTCTCCTGTGCCAACTCTGGGTGCGATGGCAATCACATTATCATCTGGTAAAGGATTAAAACAGGACGATAAGATTCAGTTTTCAGGATCATCTAATGTTTACAGTATCACTGCACCTAGTCCAATACCTTCAGCTAGCCCAACTATTATAATAACGCCAGGTATAATTTCACCAGCTCCATCTGCCAGTACTAGAGTCGGAAGCAATACAGTCTGTAGTGCTACCTCTGCAAGCACAGGATTAGCTAACTATTTGCAGCAAATCACTCAAGGTAGTGCTTATATCGACAGTTCAAAAACATTTAGTATTACCGAAGGTGGCTCTAGTGTTATTTATGGCGCTGTCATAGGTGCAAATCCTTACATTATCCCTGATACCAGTAAGAAACTTTGGCTCATGCGAAATGATAATAATCTTAATGCTGCGCCTTATAATGTTTTGCAGGTTAGGTATTTAGTTGTCAAAGATAACAACGGTTCTCCAAGTAGTAATAAAATTGTAGCCAAACTCGCTAGTGAGGTAATACCCAATGCGTCATTCCAGTGCATCCAATGATCAGGGATTTACAATCCTTGAAGCAGTGGTAATAGTAGCTATTGTCGGTATATTTATGGCTTTTTCTGCACCGAGTTACTTAGCATGGTCTCAGAGGAAAAAAGTGGATTCTGCACTAACTAGCATTGAGGGAGCTATGAAAGAAGCTCAAAGACAGGCAATAGCTAAATCATTAACTTGTAACGTAACATTGAATACATCTACCTTGAAAATTACAAGTACCACCAGTAGTAGCTGTCTTTTAACGGGCGATCGCGAACTAACCAGCGTAGCTCTTGCAACATCAGGTACTACAATTGATTTTGATTATTTAGGGAACAGCTCAACTGAGATCACAGTTGTTGTTTCTTCTTCTGCCAATCCTAACTTTAAAAAATGTCTAGTTTTATCTAAACCACTTGGCTTAATTAGAACTGGTAACTATGCTGATAATGGTACTAGTTCTAGCAATTGTAGCAAATAAAACCATATCTTATCTTAGCAGGAATTTATTGATTATCTAAGTCAAAGAAATGAAATCTTACATACAAAAAACCCTCAAATCAGATGTTGATGTTAACAAAGGCTTTACTTTAATAGAATTATTAGTAGCAGCGGCAATAATGTCAATTGTAGTTGCTTTAGTTGGAATTGCATTTGTAGGAATACTGAAACAAAATCGAAAAGCAGAATTTAATAGTGAGCGTCGTACTAACTTAAATCGTGCCTTAGATTATATTGCTAACGAAGTTAGAATGGCAACAACAGTAGCTGTACCTACTGCATCTCCAACCACAACCATATATTCAGGTACAGGAGTTCTGCGCTTAAAAGTTCCTGTTCCTAATCCTGCAAGCGGTTCAGTATATAATTCTCGATTATATACTGTTGTTTACTATAGATCTAATAGCTGGACTGGGTGGGATTCGCCAAATTCAATTTGGCGTTATTCAAACGTTCCTAATCCTGTTCCTATTCGTTCTGCGGCTCCTCTTGTGACTCCTACGCCTAATAATGTTACTACAGTTCCTAGTCCCAGTCCTACTTCTGCTACTACCTTTGATCATAACTTTTTGGTGGATGGGATTAAAACTCCAGCGACACTCCCAAGTTGTTCAACAGGACTTATAGGTGACGGTGGCTTTTATGCTTGTATATCTACAGATGGAAAACAAGTTGATCTTTACTTGTATGGCAAATTATCAAATAATACAAATGAGACAGAGACAATGGAAGTTAAGACTACTGTATTTACTAGATCCGCCGTATAAAATATACACTAACAAAATCTAGGAGCATCCCAATGGGAGCAACGCGATTTTGTGAGATCATCACAGAGAGAGCAGGGGAGCAGGGAGCAGGGGGAATGGAAAAAGAACTTTCTTATAAGCCATGAAGACTTGGAAGTATATCAAATGGTATTTGATGTCGCCATGAAAATCTTTGAAATGTCAAAGAAGTTTCCTCTGGAAATGAATATATATACATTTGGTGATTAATCTTTATTAAAAATAAGTCCTGACATTGATGGTAGTGAAAGCATCGAAGAACCAAACAACAATAGACCTATTGCAAAATTGTTTATGTGGTATGATAGAGACTTTTAGATTTTATTTATGTATTTTTGGTGTTCTTTGGGCTGGCTAATTCAAAGATAACCGTGTAACTCTAACTTTTGGCTGAAACAAAGACAAACGTCGATTATAACATAAAATTAATTCTGCAAGAGGTATTATACACTAATAGAAGAATATGAAACCCTATAAACCGCTTGGAGATTTCCGCTATATACAGATAACAATGGTAAATTTGACAGTTATAACCTTTATAGCATTTACTTTAGAAATCCTCCGGTAAATAGTAATAGATACACTCGTGCTAGAACTCCACCCATGAATTCTGGTAGATTCAGTGCAGCTTGTAAAAATATTTTTGATATAAATGCCAGTCTAGTAGATATTAATGGTTGGTTTCAAATTGGCAGCAAATTGAAAAAATCCTTTTTCTGTCTACACTGCTATAGTTCCTATCACTACAATAAATACTATTCCTACTGATATTTATACTAAGTATGAAATCTACAAAGGATCAAAAGGTTTTTCTGCGTTAGGAAATCAGCAAGACCGTGTACAAATACCACTAATTAATAAACTACAAAAAGAATTAGTTGGTGTAGAATAATCTTTAGGCGCTGGCGCTATCGTTGGTAACAACTTACGTGAACTATGGTGGGATAGTAATAAAAATCGGTTTGTCGGTGCAAATTTGGATGATAGCCAAAATATTACAGCCATGAATTGGGATTTGGGAACCGGAACAAAAACCCGTCGTTCCACCATACAAACACTAGCAGATTTAGCAGCAACAGATAAAGATGGAGACTGGGAATATGCAGCAGCGCAAATACCAGAAAATCTACAAACACCCATTGGTGGCTTAAGAGTAGTTACAGGTGCAGGTATTTATTTACCCAGAAATGCAAATGCTGCAACTACAGACCTTACTGATGCATTTGTACAAATTTGGTCGGATATCTTGTCAGTACCTCAAGCCCCAGCACCAGCACAAACTATACAATCATATTTGATGTATGATCCATCGCTACAATTTCATTTGCCCAAGCTGCTTGAAAGTGATATAATTAGCCCTTATTTAAAGATGTGGAGTTATTTATAATTACAAATCGGCTAATTACAATCAAAATAATGCCTCACCTATAGCTTGTATTAGTAGCTTTTATATACCCACTAGCAATACCACAGTGAAAAATATTGATACATTACCTAATGCTCTGGGGATAGAGAAAGACATTAACGGTATAATCTATGCACCACCCACCAAAACCGTAAGTGATTATACAAATTTACTAAATTATAAAAAGATTTGCAGTATCGTAATGGACGCTGGGTAAATGGATGACTGAGAAATTCATTAGGAAAAACACAACGCACTCTTGCAGAAAAATCTGCCATTGATGCTACCCTACCTGATGCTAGTGCAGGTATTACAGAAGCAGCAAAATTAGAAAGTCTAGTAGACTTTAAACTCGATTCTACCCGTCGTCCTAACGGAATTATGATTATCAGTAGCGACAGTCCCACAAAAATATTTCGTGGTACAAGTAATACCTTCAGAGAAAAAGAAAAAGGTTTAATTCTCGCTACCAATTTACCTGCTTATATTAAACGCGACTTTAATCCACACACCCAATAAGAATAGCTTTTAAAAAAGATATTATAACTAGTGAATTAACAACTCCCATTTCCGTTTACGGCGTAGATAATGACAGTAAATTGCAAGCATTTACAGTATCATAAACAACATTACCCAGACTAGCAGAAGATCAACATGGCAACTCTTTTCTCATGCCTTGGTTAATACCTGACAATAATGGAATTTGGCAACCAGTTTTACAAATTAACCAACCATTTGCTACACCTAGTGATCCAAATAATGCACTATAATGCACTTAATATTAGCCCTGAAAACTACGATAATTGGTTAAGAATAGCTACAGAAACCACTTTTAACTTGGTCATAGCTGCGGGAGATAATCCCAGTCGTCCCACCGAATATAAGGGGGGTTTAGAAAACTTTATCCGCTTCATGGAAAACTGGAGTCCTAGCAGTAGTCCTATTGCAGTTAAAATTATTGGTGGTTTTATGCAAATGATAAAAAGTGTCTATTCAACCGCGAGTTATGCCACATCTATAATCAATCAAACCAGCGATTTTCAATATAAAATTAGCCTTAACAATGGTATGTCTTCAGGTCTCCTTCCTCCAGCAAAACAATGGAGTTATGATGTAGGGCTTTTATCTCAATTATTTGACGTATTCTCCCAAAAATTACTAGAAATACCTGCTGAACTACCAGATGAGTATTTTCGAGAAGTTGGACCAGATGATAAATAGGTAGAACGTTTATTATGTGCAGAAATAACAAGAAATAATGATGCTCTTGATAAAGACCAAAGTCCGGCTATTTGCTAATCACAAGTAAATGATGAAACTAAAAAAACAGCAAAAAATCATATCTCTAAATGATACTGGTTTCTCAATTCTTAAATCACTGGTAGGAATGATTATTTTCTATCTATTATTAGCTGCCATCGCACCAGTATTAGTGATGTCAACACCCATTAGAACTCAAGCTAGACGAGTGTAAATTGCATCCCCAGGAGCTAGAACATTTATTGATAGTGTGAGAGTTGGTTTAACTACAAAACCAGATATAATATCTCAACGCGCTGTTGCTACTACTACTTCACCTAGAAATATTTCTAATAGTCCTGATGACTATTTAATAAATGCTACAGAAATTCCAGCACCTTTATCAGCAACTGGTATGTATTGCTATTTAGAAACTGGTATTTCTAGTGCTAAAACTTGTGTCAATAATCAATTTTACATTCCAGCTGGTCGAATTGTTCAAGCTAACGAAGTAAATGATGGTTATCCTTTAGCAATCAGAGTTTATAGAACAGATTTAGATTTTACTAAATCCGTAAGAATTAATACAGATTTAGCAATTAAACAAACTACATCAACTATCACTGAAAGACTGGGTGATAAACAAGCACAATTAATAGAAATGAGTACTGTAGGCAATAGTAGCAATAGATTTCAGGCTTGATGTCAGCGGTTAGGTACTCCATTAGTTACAGCAACGCCACCAGCAATTTCTGATCCTGTAATTTGTCAATGGATCTGATTGCTAATGATTGAAATTTTTTAAGTTTAATGGGCGATGACAATAATCAACTTACTGCTCAAATTTACAATCAAATTATCAAATACATCCTTACCAAAAAGTGAGTTACTTTATTTATAAAACATTATTTCATCCTTATATAGACCGAGTAAGAATGCATTTTGCGTCTAATAACAAAAGTTGTCTAATAACGATTAAAAATAAACATATAGTCCGGTTTAACAGACTTTAGTTATTAGTCCGTAACTTCAGTTCTGGTCTTTGAGGTAATGCAGTGAATCGGATCAACAATAATGCAGGTATCAATTACAGTTCTGATCGCAAAGCTTATTATCCTACTGGCAGTATTAAATTACAAGGTCGCGGTTATGTGTATAAGTAAATCGTTAATTCGTAATTAGTAAAATTAAAATTTTAATATTATGGATCATGAAGAGAAAAAAGAAGAAATTATCTTTCTAGAAATCTAGCAGCAGGTTCACGTTATTGGAAAATTTGGTTTTTCTTTTAATAATAGGGATACTAGCAGCAATTCTAATTCCTAGTTGGTCTACTTTTATTAAAAATCTTCGTCTTAATGCTGCTCAAAGTGAGGTTTATCAGGCAATGCGTCAAGTACAAAGCCAGGCTAAAAAGGAGAAATTGACTTGGCAAATTAGTTTTCGTGAACAAAATTGTATATTCCAATGGGTAGTTCATCCAGCTACATTTATTGTCACTAATGCTGTATGCAATAATTTAGATTCTACTGTCCAGTTAGATGAAGAGACAACTTTACAGGAGTTTGATGGAGTCAGAAGTATCCAGTTTGATTATTTAGGCAGCGTCAAACAACCACGGTTAGGGAGGATTACCATATCCAGTAAATCTGCTGGATAGGCAAAACGCTGTGTGTTTGTCTCCACAATTTCAGGAGCAATGCGAACTGTAAAAGAGCGTTCTACAGCAGATAATGGTAGGTATTGTTATTAAGATTTGGTGTGTTGAAATTGCAGAAAAGCCGCAAACAGCATTTAATTATTTTTACCCCCTATCCAGAAGCAGGGAAAACAAAGACTAGATTGATACCTGCTTTGGGTGATATTGGTGCTGCGAATCTGCAAAAACAGATGACAGAACATACTATATTAGAGGTAAATAAATTACAACACAAATCTGCTATAGCCGTAAAAGTGCGGTTTACTGGTGGTAATGGGGAACTAATGCAAAATTGGTTTGGTCTGGATTTTGTGTATCAAACTCAAGGAGAAGGGGATTTGGGTGAACGCATGATGCGATCGCTTGCTGATGCTTTTGACAATAGTGCAGAAGATGTAATTATAATTAACACAGACTGTCCTGGCTTGAATTCGCAAATCTTAACCACAGCTTTTGAGCAACTACAGTGTTTTGACTTGGTTCTAGGCCCTGCGCTTGATGGTGGTTATTACTGCAGTGGGTTACAACAACTAATACCAGAGTTATTTTCTCAGATCCAGTGGGGAACGGCTCAAGTATTTTCGCAAACTGTAGAAATTGCTCAGAAAATTAATTTATCATCAGTCTACTTAACTACTTTAGCTGATGTTGACCGCCCTGAAGATTTACCAGTTTGGCAACAGATATGGAAGGGTATAGGGTAAGCAAAAGAAAAAACTTAATTTTTACCACTGACTACTGATATCATAGTTCACTATTTATGGGATATAACATACATTACAGTTAGTAGTATGGTATACCTTAAAACCGAAAGTCTATATGAATCTAGGTTGGCTATTAATGAAGTTTGATGCTCAAACATGAAAAAGGTAAAGCCAATAGTAGACAAGATTCCATAAGAGACTGTTGCCAAAGTGAGGAAAAAGTTAACAATTCAATAGTAAAGGCAAATTTTTGCCCCTTCTCCTTTGTCTGTTACCCTTTTCCCAACTTCTCTTAATCTGATGAGTTTTATGCTCCAAGAGTTGTAACTTTATAAGTGGCAATCAGTTTTATTCACAACAAATTTACAAAAATATGGTTAACCGTGTTGCTTCCTCAAATAGTGCCCTTGTTATGAAGGTCATTGGTATAGTCTGCATTTTATCTTTTTTCGTGGATTTTGGGGTTTTGTTACTGGATTTCAGCCCTACTAATAAACAATTACAAGTTGGCTTGGTGACAACCATAGTTGATAGAGGAATTGTCCCTCTGTTGGGAATAGGTACAATATTTGTTAGCTCTTGGATGAATAATGCTGAAGATCGCCCCCAAGGTTTAGATTTAAGATTACCAGCCTTAATTCTTGCCAACCTTTTTGGGTTGATGTTCCTGCTGATGTTTCCTCTACACCTGAATAATGTACGCCAAGCCAGTACCCAAAGAGTTAGTCAAATCTCTCAAGATGCCCAGCAAGCAGAAACCCAACTCAACAACCAGCTATCTCAATTTCTTGATCAGCTAAATAACGATCAGGCTAAAGCTCAGTTAGAACAGGTGCGAAACCAAGCTAAAGCTCAGTTTGCTGAACTGCTAAAAGATGAGCAGAAATATAAGCAAGCACTGGACAACCCTCGACTACCTGCAGCACAAAAGGAATTACTCAAGAAATTTAAAGCCAATCCCCAAGAGCTTGACAAGTTTATTGACCAACAAACAGATCCTAAAGAAGTTGCTAACCAAAGAATTAGCCAAATTCGTCAGCGTAAAGAAGAAGCTGAAAAACAGGCTAAAGACCGTGCTTGGAAGTCTGGATTGCGGATTGGTATCAGCAGCTTACTATTATCCATTGGTTATATCATCATTGGTTGGACAGGATTAAAGGGTATGGGTGCTTTACAAGGTGGTGGTAAACGAAAAACACCAGCACGTTAATCTACCACATATCAATGAGTATCCGCCGTCAAATCTAATTGACGGCTTCTTATGAATCAGTTTTACAAAGTAATTCAAATTGACTCAAATCGCTATAAAATCAGAAATGCTATCAATTTACATACTTACCTATAACGAAGAGGTAGATATTGGCCCTTGTATTAAGTCAGCGATGTTATCTGATGACATCATGGTTGTAGACTCATGCAGTAGCGATCGCACTGTAGAAATTGCCAGTTGTTATCCAGTTCGCATCGTTGAACACGCTTTTGAAAGTCACGGGAAACAACGCACCTGGATGTTAGACTCTGTAACTCCTAAATATGAATGGGTCTACATTCTCGAAGCCGACGAGCGAATGACACCAGAACTTTTTGCTGAATGTGTAGCCGCAACTCAAAATCCAGATTATATCGGTTACTACGTTGCTGAACGGGTAATGTTCATGAATCATTGGATTCGCTACAGCACTCAATATCCCCGCTACCAAATGCGTCTTTTCCGTCATGGTAAAGTTTGGTTCACAGATTATGGTCATACGGAACGGGAAGTTTGTAATGGCACAACCAGCTTTATTAAAGAAACTTATCCCCATTACACTTGTAGTAAAGGTTTGACCCGCTGGATCGAAAAACATAACCGTTATTCTACAGATGAAGCTAAAGAGACTGTGTATCAATTACAAAAGGGCGATGTGAACTGGCAAGATTTATTCCTTGGTAAATCAGAAGTGGAAAGACGACGCGCTCTCAAGGATGTATCTTTGCGTATACCTGCCAGACCACTGACACGCTTTATCTATACGTATTTTTTCTTAGGTGGTTGCTTGGATGGGCAAGCTGGTTTAGCTTGGTGTACTTTGCAAGCATTCTACGAATACCTGATCCTGCTGAAAGTTTGGGAAATGAAATACAGCCGCAGTCAGCAGTCAGCAGTCAGCAGTAAACACTAAAATCTCCTTGGTGTCAGGCTTTGTCAGCGTTACCCAACAAATAACCACTTCTGAACACAGAAAACTAATCTTCTTAACAAGACTTATTTAAAAAATTCACTTCTGAGAATATATCACTTGCGCATCAATCAAGAGATATTCTTAGGCTATATACTGCTGTTTATATAATTATGAGCATCTGGGTGAGATTGCACGTTAGGATTAGTAATACCCAAGAAACTTGCAACAATCATTTACAAGTATTACAAAGAAAAGTAACACTGGTTAAATACCCCAAACTAATGCTTTTCTTTGATAGGGATTGAATTTTGTACGCAAAGCGGTCTGAACAGCTATTAACTTGATAATTACAGATGTTTTAGCCTGCTGAATCAAAATGTAGCCCGCCCAGAAAGAAGTATGAGACAAATTTCCCGGCTTTTGGGGACTATGGATACCAATCACAAAAATTTAAGTAGCCTAAAAAAAGGAGAATAGGGGCTTGGTAATTGAACGCCTAAAACAGGACTTAAAAAATGACCTGATTGCTGGTTTGTTGGTGGTGATTCCCCTAGCAACTACCATCTGGCTGACTATTACTATTGCCAGTTGGGTAGTTAACTTTCTCACCCAAATCCCCAAACAGCTAAATCCCTTTGATGGTCTACATCCTATATTAGTTAATGTACTTAACTTAGTAGTAGGACTAGCTGTACCACTACTAAGTATCCTGGTTATTGGCTTGATGGCTCGTAATATAGCTGGTAAGTGGTTACTAGATTTTGGTGAGCGTTTATTGCAAGCCATACCTTTAGCTGGCCAGGTGTACAAAACCCTCAAGCAATTATTGGAAACAATACTCAAAGATTCCAATGGCAAATTTCGCCGTGTGGTTTTATTAGAATATCCCAGACGGGGAATTTGGGCGATCGCCTTTGTCACTGGTGCAATTAACAATGATATCCAAGCTAAGATGTCTCAAAAAATGTTGAGCGTTTTTATCCCCACCACACCTAACCCCACCACCGGATGGTATGCAGTAGTACCAGAAGAAGAAGTAGTCAACCTCACAATATCAGTCGAAGAGGCCTTTAAAATCGTTGTTTCTGGTGGTATTGTTGCCTCTAATGCACCCCTATCCCCCTTGGTTTTACCAAAACCAGTATCATCCCTAGAAGTTCAACAGCACGTAATTCCGGTTGAAGAAACTTAAATTGGGGACTGGGGACTGCAGGATATGAGGAGGATGGGGAAGATCAGGGAGATGGGGAAGTAATTTTCCTAATGACTAATGCCAATCCCCAGTCCCCAATCCCCAATCCCTATTTTGATTGTTTAAGTGTGTAAAAATTGATATAATAGTAGTTTTGTCTCCTTTTAATTAATTAATAACCTTACCCCCCAAAATTATGCAACCTCGCAAACCCCAACAAATAGCCCGTGAATTGGCGTTGTTAAGCCTCAGCCAACTGCCGGTAAACCCCAAGAAATTGGAGAAATTACCAGATGAACAATTAGTAGCCAAGTTAGTTTTAGGCGCAGTACGTACTTTGACTACAGAAGTTCAAGATACCCTCAATAATGCGGCGGGTGAACTGCAACGCAGTAATGACCGCCTCCTAACTAGCCAAACTAGGGCTTCAGACCTAAATACAGCTAGAACTATGCTTCAAGAAGCGATCACCTATACTCAAACAGCCATCAATCAAGTGGGTACAGCAGTTGATTTTCCAGAATTAATTCAGTTGGCTAATCAGGACAAAGAAGTTCGCAATTACGCCAAAGAAATTATCATCACCGTCAACGAAAATCGCAATGTCATAGATCAAATTATTTCTGATGCCTTAGTAGATTGGCAAGTAACTCGTTTAGCCCAAATCGACAGAGATATCCTGCAAATTGCAGCGGCAGAAATGAAGTTTATGGGAGTTCCAGCCAGTATCGCCATCAACGAAGCTGTAGAATTAGCCAAACGCTACAGTGGAGATGAAGGACATCGGTTTATTAATGGTGTCTTGCGCCGCGTCACAGAGCAAAAACAAACGGCATAGAGTGTCATCCTCACTTCAACACTGTCATGAATGCCTTCAGAGTGAGGATAACCCGTAAGTTTTCCTCCCCAGCAAACGTGGCGGATTAAATTAAACTTATATAGCAGGGAATAGAGAACAGAGAGCAGGGAACAAGGTTGAAAGTCTTTTTGTATCTGCTTTTTATCATAACACTCTATTCTGATTCAACTGGCAAACCCTATCACTAACTGATAACTCATAACTAAAATAATATTGCTGCAATGGTTTTTAATTGGTTTCGTCGTCAACATAATGATTCTTCTGATACCCCTGAACAACAGCCAGAGGGGGAAACCCAGCCTATACAAGAAACACAACCAGAACCAGCCGTAGAAACTACAGAAGATACGGCTGAGTTGTTGGCTTTTGCTAAAGCTGCTTACAAAAATATTCAGCACAAACAACAAGCTCAGATTCAAGAAACTGACTCTGCTGAGGAATATGCATCAATATCAGCAGCTATTCCTGAAGAAACGACTCCAGAAGAAGTAGCAACATCTGTCACCGCAGAAGTAACCCCAGTAAATGTTTCTGAAGAACCCACTCGACAAGAAGTAGCCCCAACATCTTTTTCTCAAGAAACAACAGAAGTTTCTAGCCTAGAAAATCCAGCTACCTTATCTTTTTTAGAACGGGCAGCAGTAGAAAGACAAGCCAAACAAGAAAGATTGATAGCCACAGCCATTGAAGTTGAAGAAGCAGAAACAACACCAACTTTGGCATCAACTACAAGTACACCAGATGATATAGAAGCAGAAATTTCCGAACTGGAATTTGATGATGGGTTTGTGTGGTCAGTAGAAGTTTTGGCAGCCCAAGGAAGACGGGCAGAAGATATTTCTATGGAAGAAATTACTTGGCTGAAAAAGTTACGCCAAGGCTTAGATAAAACACGGAGGAATATCCTCAACCAACTGAAAGCAATAGTTGGTCAAGGGCCTCTAAATCAAGCTGCTGTATCGGAAATTGAAGCATTACTACTGCAAGCTGATGTGGGTGTAGAGGCGACAGATTTTATGATTGATGCTTTACAGAAAAAACTCCGGGATGAAGTCACAGCTCCAGACGAAGCGATCGCATACCTGAAAAAAATTCTCCGGGATATGCTGGATGCACCCAATAAAGCCACTGAAAAATCTACCTTTGCGCCAGAAAAAGATAACTTAAGCATTTGGTTAATCACTGGAGTTAACGGTGCTGGGAAAACAACCACAATTGGTAAAATAGCTCATTTAGCCCATAAATCTGGTTATAAATGCTTAATTGGCGCTGCTGACACCTTCCGCGCTGCCGCAGTCGAACAGGTTAAAGTTTGGGGTAGTAGAAGTGGTGTAGAAGTTATTGCCAATCCCGGACAGAATACAGATCCAGCCGCAGTGGTATTTGATGCGATTACCGCAGCCCAATCACGAGGAACAGAATTACTATTAATAGATACTGCTGGAAGACTCCAAAACAAGAGAAACTTAATGGACGAATTGAGCAAAATTCGACGTATTATCGACAAAAAAGCCCCAAATATTCATGTAGAATCCCTCTTAGTTTTAGATTCTACCTTGGGACAAAACGGACTCCGGCAAGCTGAAGTATTTTCCCAAGCAGCCCAAGTAAGCGGTGTAGTCTTAACCAAACTCGATGGTACAGCCAAAGGTGGTGTTGCCCTGGCCGTTGTCCAACAATTAGGTTTACCCATTCGTTTTATTGGTGCTGGAGAAGGAATTGAAGATTTGCGCCCATTCTCCAGTTATGAGTTTGTCGAAGCCCTATTAAATGGCTAATTTCAGTTATCAGTTATCAGTTGTTATTCTCTCTCTACTCCCTGCCCCTGAACTCCTGTAACTTCTGTGACTCCTCATAACCCAGCTTGACACAACTCATACTCCTGATTTCTAAAACTTAAAGTAATTCTTTTTTTTAACAAAAAATGCATAACTTCTGGTAGAATTTCACACTAAAGCCACCTTCCTAACGCGCCTATTAGTTGATCCAATGCAGATCAGGGTTACTTGATCACTGCACAAAATATCGACAAACAAGCAGATTCCTGTAAGTAAGCTGGCTGAATACCCCTGATTTTTTTATCAGGTTCTACTTGCAAAATTGCTCATCAACACTATTCTTCAGCTATTTAGACATTTGAATTGTCATGGGTTACCTAAAACTATCTGAATTTGGGGTTAAAGACTTGAGATTATTCTTGCTCTAGGTAGTATTTCCATAGATTCTAGATATTTTTAGCCCAAAGCAAATTGTATTTTCAGCAATTTAAAATCTGCTAACCAATAAATTGAATATGGAAAATTTATATTGGTGCAAATCTTCAGGAAATGTATGTTATACCAGTTAGATGTTGGGAATATCTAAGTTGTATCTTTGTTTTGACAGGTGATGATGATAAATCTTTTTTCTGCAACTCCAGCAACAAAACAATAATAAACAACCCCATAAAAAATCAATCAGGCCAAAATTCTTCAGACTTACGCTTTAAGTCTAAGATATGACTTTGCAAGCGGAAAAGTTTTATTTCTCAGGGTATATGAATTACTAATTCAGTCATGAAAAGGTTATAAACCGACTGAATAGTTGTGAAAATTACTGTTTTTCTGACCCATGTTTAAGTAAAAGATAAATTGCTATAAAGTCCCATAAAGTTAAGAAACCCCAATCAGCAAATGCAATACTCAGAAAAATCACATCCTAAGTCTTTCTACTCTTGCTAAAATGGCTAATTTTGTCCAAGATAATTGAGCGATACCAAAAACAAAGGATTGAAAAAAATCATAAATCTGCCATCTGCTAATATCAAGTGCAATAGTATATTTACCTGTGTCTCAAGTGCCTTCTCACCCCACTGAAAGTAATAGTAATGCCGCGACAGATGTCACTCCAGTTGTGGCATTGAAAGAACTTGTGGCCAGGTTGAACCGCGAACAGAACAAAATTCAGGATTTGCTCAGTTCTTTAGGATTTGCCCTCAGAAGCTTTAATAATTTGAATCAGTTTTTGGAACTGATTCCACTCATGGCAACAAGAGTTACTGATGCTGATGGTAGCGCCTTATTTCTATATAAACCTAATGGTCAAATTAGGTTAGAGCAGCTACATTGGCAAGATAGCCAACAACGAAAAAATATCAGGAAAGCCCTAGAAACTGCCAGCAGTCAAATTACTCTTTTACCTAATTCTGCACCACTAACAGCAACCACAGGCATTTTAGATGATGAAATGCATCGCTACTTAGGTCCAGATGTACAAATTTTTGGTACAGCGATTTTAGTTAAGCATACAGAACGAGGATGGCTTTATGTATTAAGCCGTGATCCAGAATATAGTTGGACAGAAACTAGACAAAAGTTGGTTAGGTTAGTTGCAGATCAAACAGCCGTAGCGATTGAAAACGATGAACTAGCAGTAGAACTGAGGAAAAAAGAACGCTTAGATCAAGAATTAGAAATTGGGGCAGAAATTCAACGCCGACTTTTACCGCGTCAATGTCCTAATATTCCTGGTGCAGTTTTGGCAGCACGTTGTAAACCTGCTAACCGTGTGGGTGGAGACTACTATGATTTTATTCCCACAAATAATAATCAGTTAAAATTGAATAATAGTAGTGCAGAAGATGCCCGTTGGGCTTTGGTAATTGGCGATGTGATGGGTAAAGGTGTTCCCGCTGGTTTAATTATGACAATGTTGCGAGGAATGCTAAGAGGTGAAGTATTACATGGTAATTCCGCAGCGGGAATTTTGCAAAATTTGAATCGAGTTATGTATGCGGATTTGGAAAATTCCCACCGCTTTGTGACAATGTTTTATTCAGAATATAATCCCCGCACAAGAGTTTTGGCTTATAGTAATGCAGCACACAATCCCCCTTTGTGGTGGCACGCTGCGACTAAAACTGTGAGCAGATTGGATACTTTGGGAATGCTAATTGGTTTGGATGCTAACAGCCAATATGAAGATGGGGAAGTACAATTAGAACCTGGTGATACGGTTATTTATTATACGGACGGCTTGACTGATGCGGCTGCGGCTAGTGGTGATCGCTTTGATGAAGATAATTTTGTCACTTCATTTAATGCGGCTTGTCGTTATTGCAATGGACCCCAGGAAATTGTTGATTATTTATTTGATAAAGTTGAGGAATTTATTGGTCCTGATAAGCAAAATACTGATGATATGACGTTGGTGATTTTGCAGATTTTGTAATTGATTATCAGATTATGACTAGTACCGCCGTGAATTCAAAATGCTTCTTTCAGAAGAGCTACGCTAACAAAATTCAAAATAGTGCTTCCAACAGGCTGCGCCAACAAAATTCAAAATTTATACGGCGTTAGCTTTTCAGAGATTTGGAATGGTTGGTTTATTTACACCCTACTGTACTACGTAAAAGCCTGCAGAACTTTCATTAAATACTGTGTCAAACTAAAAGCATCAACACCTAATTCTGTTCTTTCTTCCGCTGCCAAAATACCTGCTTGAGAATGCCACCAAGTCGCAGTTGCAACAACATCTTCAATAGGAGTTTGTTTATTTGCAGTTTGCGCTAATAATCCACCCATTAAACCAGTTAAAACATCACCACTACCACCACGGGCTAAAGCTGGTGTACTTTCAGAATTGATCCAAACAACACCTTGAGGGTTAGATATAGCTGTTCTTGCCCCCTTTAACAAAACTACAGCCCCAGTTTGAGCCGCTGCTGTTTGCACCGCTTTGACTCTATCTGTGTAGGAAATATCAGGAAATAAACGATGAAATTCACCTGTGTGAGGACTAAGAACCGTTGTTGTCTGACGTTTTTGTAAAGTGGAAATAGTCCCTATTTGTGCCAATATATTTAAAGCATCGGCATCTAGAATTAAAGGAACTTGACTTTCAATTACTTGTTGAACAATTGGCGTGCTATCTTGAGTTAAACCGGGGCCACAAGCAATTACACTGAATGAACTTAAATGCGTTTTTCCTGGTAATTGTAAATGAGAAATTGCCCCTGTTTCTGTTTCAGGACATCCGATAATTAAAGCTTCTGGTAAATGAGAAACTAAAAGCGTTTTAACAGATTCAGGTACAGCAATAGATAACATTCCTACACCAGAAGCACGCGCACCCAAACCACTTAAAATTGCACTTCCAGCATAACGTCGTGAACCACAAATTAATAGTAAATGTCCTGATTTATATTTATGTGTAATTGGGGAACGGGGTAAAGGTAAAGACGCAATTACTGTGGTTTGAGTAATGCGTTTAATTTTCGGTACTTCTCCCAAAACAGTATGAATATCTGCTAAGGGAATATCAAAATCAATTAATTCAGGTTTTCCAATATATTCTAATGCTTGTTCTTGCAATAAACCCTGTTTCCATAAACCTAAACAAAAAGTCTGAGTAGCGCGAATAGCAGTTCCTAAAACTGCTCCTGTATCTGTATGTAAACCTGAAGGTAAATCAATACTGAAAACCTGTTTATTAGATTCATTAAAATAATTAATTGCATAAGCAATAGAATCAGTAATTTCTCTTTCTAAACCCAAACCAAATAAACCGTCAACTAAAAAATCACAACTTGGTAACTTATCAGTTTCTTGAAAACAAGGAATTCCCAAACTTTGAGCATATTGAAAATGTTGATTAGTTAATTCCTTCAGTTTAGAGAAGGGTTGATAAATCCAAACTTGATAACCACGAAAGTGTAGTTCACGAGCTACGACTAAAGCATCACCACCGTTATGGCCAGGACCGACTAAAATTCCCACACATCGCCCTTTTGGTATGATAACCTGTAAGCGATCACTAATCAGTCCTGCTACTTTTTCCATCAAAGCTGCAACAGGCATTCCCGCTGCAAATATTCGCCCTTCAATGTCACACATTTGGGCAGATGTTACTACTATTTGTTCTTTAGTCATTGGTCATTAGTTATTAGTCATTAGACATTGGGCGTTAAAAGGATTTCTTCCCCATCTCCCTCATCTCCCTCATCTCCCTCATCTCTACCAGTCCCCAGTCCCTCACTTACCGTAATAAACTCTCGCATTTCCGTAGCCTAATTTTTTATTATAATCATCATTCCATTCCTTGGCTTCTGGAGGTTTGCTAAAAGGACCCACAGCTATATGCGCTCCTCTTGACTCTCATCTACACATTACTATTTTGACCAAATACTCCGGCCGACTTGTTCACCCAAATTGCGTAAATTATTAGGAATACTGGGAGTAATCACATACTAAGAAGTAGGATTTTTTTGGCTATATATATAATTAATTCTGGTAATTCGATCATTATAGCTAGGGGGATAATAAGAGAGTTCCGAGGTATTGCTGGAATATATAGGATTATTGTTACCCCCTGTTCCATTATTACGCAAACCGACAAAACGAGCGCCAGAAATACCATTTAGTTCCAATTTTCTGAACCTTTGTTGAGCATTAAATTAAATGGTTTGCTAAAAACACCTGCTTGAATTATCGTTCTTCCACCGTACTGTCGAACATAAGCACTACTTTCAATCTGAAGTATGCGTTGCAAAGTTTGAGGATTATCACCGTCAACATAAATAAAGTAACGTTCGAAATCTTGGTTATCTTGACTGATTTGTTGAGTTTGGGAAGGTTGATAGTTTTGACTATTTCGACTAAATTCTATAGCTTGGGTCGTTGGTAATTGAGGTAATCCTTGTGCAATAGTGGGAACGTTTAAATCTGAATATATCCTGATACTGATTCAATTGTGCTTGTGTTGCTCTATTTTGGGGGATGGTTGCCAAAAGACTGCCTATAATAAATAGCGAAATAGATAGGTAGGTAAATCGACTGACTATGAAAATCTGCATATTGATCACTCTCTTGAGCAACTATTTTCCATTAGTCATAATTGTAAATAGTTAATGGATAATTACGGAGATGGTTGAAGCCCCATAACTGAAAGTTGATTACTACCAAAGCTTTTGAGCAACTTGTGCTACAATTGGACAGTCTAGCGTTTTGTTTAGGGTGAAAAATAATCTCCCAGTAATAATCAATCAGTAGCAAGTACTGTTAAAAGTATGAATTATGAAAAAAGTTGTCGTTGGTCTTTCTGGTGGCGTTGACAGTTCTGTAGCTGCCGCTATGTTACACAATCAGGGCTATGATGTAATTGGTTTAACCCTTTGGCTGATGAAAGGCAAAGGGCAATGTTGCTCTGAAGGAATGATTGACGCGGCTAGTGTTTGTGAACAATTAGGCATTCCCCACGAAGTTGTTGATATTCGGGATGTCTTTCAAGCCAATATTGTGGATTATTTACTATCGGGTTACAGTATGGGAATTACGCCGTTACCTTGTTCCCAATGCAATAAAACGGTGAAATTTGGGCCAATGGTGGAATATGCGCGGGAAAAATTGGGAAGTAATGCGATCGCTACAGGTCATTATGCCCAAGTTCGCTACGATGAAACCACCGGACGTTATAAATTGTTACGTGCAGTTTATCGTAACAAAGACCAGTCCTATTTTCTCTATGATTTGTCTCAAGATTTACTAAGTGCTTCGGTTTTTCCTTTGGGAGAATTGAATAAAACCGATACCCGCAGAATTGCGGCTGAATACGGTTTAACAACTGCTGATAAACCAGAAAGTCAAGATTTATGCTTGGTGGAAAGTAACGGTTCCATGCGGGCATTTTTAGATAGATATTTAGTACCTAAACCCGGTGATATTCTCGATACCACTGGTAAAGTTTTGGGACAACATGATGGTGTTCATCATTACACAATTGGACAACGTAAGGGTATAGGTATTGCTGCGGACGAACCCTTGTATGTGATTGAATTGGATGCAGTTAATAACAGAGTAGTTGTAGGCGAGCGCACCAAAGGAACTCAATCAGAATGTACACTAAATAGAGTAAATTGGGTTTCCATAGCTGAACCGGCAACCCCCATCCGTGCAGAAGTACAAATTCGTTATCGTTCACAACCCGTACCGGTGACAGTGATACCTTTAGAAGATTTTCGTGTGCGGTTGGTGTTTGATGAACCACAGTTCAGTATTACCCCTGGACAAGCTGCGGTTTGGTATGAAGGGGATAAGGTATTGGGTGGGGGAATAATTGAACAGTTCAGTTAATTCCCAAGATTTACCTAATCGTGAGGGAAGATCCTCATGGTGCAACCAGCCCTAAAACTTATCAAACTTGATGAATTTATTACTCAGTACGCCTATATTGATAATTATGAACTCATTGATGGGGAATTAATCGAAATAGAACCAACAGGACCCCATAAGTAAATGTCATCTTTAAATTGGGCAACGAAAACTGAATGTAGAAATTGATCGTCAGGAATTACCATATTTTATTTCCCATCGCTGCTTAATTAAACTATTGGGAACATAAACAGTCTTTCGTCCCGATGTCATTGTGTTAGAGCAAACACAACTAATTAATGAACGATTATGGCAACAACAACCTGTAATTACACCAGGAAAATCAATTAAACTCATGGCTGAAGTCGTGAGTACACATTGGCAAAACGACTACGCCCGCAAAGTTGAAGATTACGCCCTATTAGGTATACTTGAATATTATTAGACTGTAAATTATTTGGGTATTGCTGGAAGAGAATATATTGGCAAATCCAAACAGCCAACTATTACAATTTGCACCTTAGTAGAAGATGAGTATCAAAAGCGATTGTTTCAAAACAACGAGCAACTCGTTTCTTCAAACTTTCCTAACTTGCAATTAACAGCAGAACAACTCTTTATGGTCTAATTGTTAGATGAAAAATTGAGAGGTTTGGTGTTTTAAGGCTATGCAAGGATTAGAAAGGATTAGACAGGTCTTATGCAAGTGCTAGTGAAAATCCTGGACTAATAATTAGAATTGCAGAATATCTAAGTCCTAAACAGTGAGAATATATTTTAGAAGCTTTCTACAAAAATGATCAAATATATGATCCTTGGCAATGTTCTGCTACCTTTCATACCTTATAGGTAATTCCCAATCTTGGTTAATTTCTGTTGGATCTTCGGGGTATGCTTCCTCTAACTCTTGAAATCGCAAGCAATCTAATGCTAACTCAATTACTTGCGATCGAGATTTACACTTTTTGGTAATTTTGTAGTTCTCAATAAACTGCACTAAAGAGGCTGCTAAGGAAATTGATATTTTTTCCGTTTGCATAGTATTAGCATCCGGTAATCTCGTCTTTCTTCCCAAAACCTAGCATAAATAATATCTCTTTCTCTCCCTGCCTCCTGTCCCCTACCCCCTGCCTTCTTTTCCCAATCTTATCATTTCCTATCGGCAATTGACAAAATTATTTTGACAAATTGTACTATATCTACCGACAATTTGATAATTTAGTACATAGTTTGCAATAGTATTTATAAATTACGGAAGGAATCACGTTGAGTTACCATCCAGATGCGATCGCCCCCCACGGCGGAGAGTTAATAAACCGAGTTGCTTCGTCAGAACAAAGAGAAGTATTTCTCTCCAAAGGTGACTTTTTACCGCGAGTAACACTTGATGAGCGAGCCCTTTCTGATTTGGAAATGATAGCCATTGGTGGTTTTAGTCCGCTGATTAGTTTCATGAACCAAGCCGACTATGATCGCGTAGTTACAGAAATGCGACTGGCCAACGGACTTGTCTGGTCAATTCCAATTACACTATCTGTAACAGAAGAAAATGCAGCCCCTCTCCAAGCAGGTGGTTTAGTGCGTCTGGATAACCCCAATGGGGAGTTTATTGGGGTTTTGGAACTGAGCGAAAAGTATAGTTATGACAAAAAACGCGAAGCTATCAATGTCTATCGCACAGATGATGTCAAACACCCTGGAGTGGAGGTACTTTACAATCAAGGTTCCGTGAATCTAGCTGGGGATATCTGGTTACTGCAACGTGATTCTCATCCCCAGTTTCCCAGCTACCAAATTGATCCTGCTCCTTCCCGGCAAATGTTTAGAGAGAAAGGTTGGAAAACTATCGTCGGTTTCCAAACTCGCAACCCCATCCACCGCGCCCATGAGTATATTCAAAAATGTGCTTTGGAAACAGTAGACGGTCTATTTTTACACCCATTAGTAGGCGCAACCAAAGAAGACGATATCGCCGCTGATGTGCGGATGCGTTGCTATGAAATACTCATGGAACATTATTACCCCTTAGATAGAGTAATTCTCGCCATTAATCCAGCGGCAATGCGTTATGCTGGTCCAAGGGAAGCTATTTTCCATGCTCTGGTTCGCAAGAATTACGGCTGTACACATTTTATTGTTGGGCGAGATCATGCTGGTGTAGGTGACTACTACGGCACTTATGATGCTCAATATATATTTGATGAGTTTGCGCCTGAAGAATTAGGCATTGTGCCAATGAAGTTTGAACACGCTTTCTACTGCACACGCACCAAACAAATGGCGACAACTAAAACCAGTCCGAGCAGACCAGAAGAACGGGTTCACCTGTCGGGTACAAAAGTCCGGGAGATGTTGCGTCGTGGTGAGTTACCCCCACCAGAATTCTCTCGTCCTGAAGTAGTGGCTGAGTTAGCACGGGCAATGTCTATCCCACAAGCAGCTTTAGCTGAACCCTGATGGAAAAGCAGCAAAAAGTGTAAATTGAAACTTTACTCTATAGCCCTCAGCCCCTTAAGCTGTTAGCTGATGGACTAAGGGCTGATGCTAATTATGAAACGGCGTGCGTTTTTAGAACGAATTGGCTCCATACTGGCAGTATTGGGACTGACTGAAGCTGAGTGGTTAACTTTAGGGAATCGCTATTATCAAGCTTTAGCACAACCCAAACCGCGTAAGTTGGCATTGTTAATAGGTATCAATCAATATCCACAGAGTCCTGTCCTTAGTGGTTGTTTAACTGATGTGGAATTGCAAAAAGAACTTTTGATTCACCGCTTTGGCTTTGCATCTGCGGATATTCTCACCTTAACTGAGGAACAAGCCAGCCGGGAATTTATCGAAGCGGCTTGTTTAGATCACTTGGGTAACCAAGCGAAAGCTGATGATACAGTCGTTTTTCATTTTAGCGGCTATGGCACTCGTGTTAAATTGGCAACTTTTCCAGAGACTGTGGAAAATGCCTTAATTCCTTTCGATGTAGATACACAGAATCAACTATCTGTCAACTATTTATTAGAACAAACTCTTTTATTGTTGTTGCGCTCACTCCCTACCAACCGAGTCACAACAATATTAGATACTAGTTATTATGCTCCCAGTACATTACAGACCCCTGCTTTGAAATTTCGTTCCCGCCCAGAATCATCAGTAGCAAAGTTAGCACTGGAGGAATTGGCATTTCTCAAACAGCAACAAACCCAGAATCCCGCACTTAACAATGCAATGCTGCTAAAAGCAACCTCGACAGAAAATCAGCAAGCGGGAGAATTGCTTTTTGGTAATTTCAGTGCAGGTTTATTTACCTACGTTTTGACCCAATACTTATGGGAAACTACCCCAGCCACAACCATTCAAATTCTGCTCTCTCATATCCGTAGTTCCATATACAAATTGGGTAGCAAACAGCAGCCAGGGTTATGGACTGAAAAGAAAAATCCTCAAAGTGGTTTAATTATTGATAATTTCCCCCTGGTAAGTAGTGATGCAGAAGGAGTGGTAATAGCTCTAAATGAAGATGGTAAAGCAGTCGAGTTATGGCTGGGAGGATTACCTCTGCAAGTTTTGGAATACTATGGAGTTAATTCCAGATTGATTACACCGACTGGAGAACAGTTAATCTTTAAGTCGCACAATGGTTTAACTGCAAAAGCACAGATATCCAACCAAGACGCTACCACATCGCTACAAGTTGGGCAAGTAGTACAAGAAGCAGTGCGCGTCTTACCTCGGAATATTAGTTTAACTGTTCTCTTAGATTCTGGTCTAGAAAGAATTGAGCGTGTAGATGCTACCAGCGCCTTTGCGACAATTACTCGGATAGTTAACATTACAGCAACAGAACAGAAGCCTGATTACATATTTGGCAAGTTAAAAAACATACCGAGTCGTTATGGTCTTTTTTCCCTTGATGGTGAAGTGATTCTCAATACGGCCGGGGAAACTGGAGAAGCCGTGAAAGTAGCAGTGCAGAGATTAACACCAAAATTTTCTACCCTGTTAGCAGCAAAGTTATGGCGACTGACAGAAAATCAAGTTTCTTCTCGCTTGGCTGTGAAAGCTACTTTAGAGATGGTGAACAACATCTCACCCGGTGTCGTTATGCAACAGCAAACATGGCGCGGGTTTAGTGGGAAAAGTACAACTCATAAAGCACTCACCACCCCAGGAACAGCTATTCCCACAGTTCCCGTCGGGAGTACGATGCAGTATAGGGTAGAAAATTTGAGCGCTCGCCCGATATATTTAATGTTAGTGGGGTTAAATAATAGTAGAAGTGCCATCACCTTTTACCCTTGGGAAGTCTCTAAACTAGCAGATACCTCTGACACCAAACCCCATCTCCGAGAAATAGTCATTTCTCCTGGACAAACTCTGAGATTACCAGAAAACAATGCTACTGCTGGTTGGACGCTTCCTTCCCCAGTTTTCTTTTGTGAACACCAACTAATTCTTAGTACCTCTCCCTTCACTGAAACCCTTGCAGCCTTGGGAATTACCAAGTATCCTAGTTCTGATCAACAGCCCATTAGCCCTTTAGTTAATGCTTTAGAAGTTGCCCAAGCCTTGCTTCAAGATTTACATAATGCCAGTAAAATTAAAGTAGAAATTACTGGAACTGCTGCGGACTCTTATGTATTAGATGTGAATAATTGGGCAAGCCTTAACTTTAGTTTCCAAGTGGTTTCAACCCTCCAATTTTAGAAGCGGTAAGTTTTGTGGCAGGCTCTAAATGTTAGTTATAAAACTAAATTACGAATTAGAAATTGCTTATTCATCTAGGGACTGGAAGCACTATTACAAATTACAAATTAATGTAAATCTACAACTTTAATTAATCCTCCTTTTAAAGCATCAAATACTTTATTAATTTGCCTAAGATGGTGATCGCTTAGTCCGTCTTCAGTCAAAAAACTGGACATCATAATCTGTTGATCTTTTCGTGTAATTCGGCGATTAGCAAATATGCGTTCCAAGATTGGCTCTAAATTGCTAGGGTTTGAGTTGACATTGAATTGCATATTATTGTTTTCTAGCATTTTAATATACTCTTCATAGTAACTAACTTTACAATAACAAAGTTTCGTAAACTTGCCATTCGTAGCTTTACCGAAACAAAAAAAACGATTTCATTACTAGCGTGTACCTTTGGATTATTCACATTTCCGGTAGAATAACTTAGCCGTTTAAAAATTTCATGATTTAAAAAAATGACACTAGCACAGATTGGGATTATTGGTGGCAGTGGGTTATACAAAATGGAAGCCCTTAAAGATGTGGAATCTTTAGAACTTCAGACACCTTTTGGCGCACCATCAGATGCAGTAATTCTGGGGACTCTGGTGGGAACAAGAGTGGCTTTCTTAGCTCGTCATGGTCGTAACCATACGCTATTACCTACGGAGTTACCCTTTCCCGCTAATATTTATGCTATGAAGCAATTAGGTGTGAAATACTTAATCTCTGCCAGTGCAGTTGGTTCATTGAAAGCAGAAGCGAAACCACTAGATATGGTAGTGCCAGATCAGTTTATTGACAGAACAAAAAATCGCATCTCTACGTTTTTTGGTGAAGGAATTGTGGCGCATATTGCTTTTGGTGAGCCTATTTGCAAAAATTTGGCTGGAGTTTTAGCTGATGCGATCGCTTCTTTGAATTTAACAGATGTTACTCTCCATCGTGGTGGTACTTATGTGTGTATGGAAGGCCCGGCATTTTCTACCAAAGCAGAATCAAATCTTTATAGAAGTTGGGATGCAACAGTCATTGGCATGACCAACTTGCCAGAAGCAAAGTTAGCTAGAGAAGCGGAAATAGCTTATGCTACCTTGGCTTTAGTTACCGATTATGATTGTTGGCATCCAGATCACGACAGTGTGACCGTAGATATGGTAATTGCTAATTTACAGCGGAATGCAGTAAATGCTCAAAAGGTAATTGAAGAAACTGTGAAGCGTCTCAGTGAAAATCCCCCTGTGAGTGATGCACATTCCGCCTTGAAATATGCAATTTTAACCAACTTAGGCAATGCACCCACAGCTACGAAGGATAAATTGGCTTTCTTGTTGCAGAAATATTTGTAAAAGGGAATAAGGAACAGGTGACAGGGAACAGATTATTCTCCCTCATCTCCCTACACTTTTATTCACATTGAATCGAGGTGACGACGTAATTTACTGCTGAAAACATCTATTACAGTCACTACCACCAATAACACCAACATCATGGTTGTCGCTTTTGTGTATTCAAAACCGTCTATATAGCTTTTTAAATGAAAGCCAATCCCACCTGCAGCAACTACACCGAGTACGGAAGGCGCAAGAATAATAGACCTATTGCAAAATTGTTTCTGTGGTATGATTGAGAGTCTTAGACTTTATGTATTTTTGGTGTTCTTTGGGCTCGCTAATTCAAACATAACCCTGTAACTCTAACTTTTGAATAAAACAAAGACAAACGGCTATTGTATCATAAAATTGATTCTTCAAGAGGTCTATTGTATTCAAACATGCACAGGGTATAACCTAAACTCAAGGGCAACACCTGCGGTAGGATGGCATATTGAGCTATTTGAATTCTGGATGCACCAATCACTTGTAAAGATTCTAGAGACCGAGAATTGACTGCTTCAATTGCTTGCTTATAGAATTTAGCCAGAACCTATTGTCTAGATTGACAAAGCTATTTCTACAAGCTTAAAACTTGGGAAAATCCGGATTGTAAGTTATCTATCGCATATTCCGTCATAAACTATACGTCCAGCATCTAAAACGATAACTCTTTGGGCTTATTCTGCGGCTATGCTCAAATCATGTAAAACTGTAATAATAAATAGTCAAGCCTTGGTCGCTATTGAGTTCTGCTAAAATCTACATCACTTGTTGGGATGCAAGTACATCTAACCCAGTAATCGGTTCGTCGGCTAAAAGTATTTGTGGTGATTGAATTAAAGCACGTGCGATCGCGACTCGTTGTTCTTGTCCACCGAGGTTACCAGTTTTTTGATATATCTGTCTTCTGCCTCGTGCCTCTTAAATTCCTACTTCTAATAACAAAGCTTCCATTGCTTCCCAAGAAATACCTTGTTGAATATAACGGGGTGATTCAGGATTATAAGGACTACCTATACGGTCAATGCTGATAGTTGTTGCTTCATCTGGTAATACAGGTACATCTGGATCAAATGCCGTTGATTGCATTAAAGAACTAGAAAAGCCCTTAAAAACTGCAATTTTATCTTGGTCATCAGCAATACTTATAGACACTATTAGAACTTATTGAGAAAGTACAAGTTAGTTGATTATTTGCAGTATTATCATTAACTCGACAATTAACCTGTATACTTTATCTTTTTTTTATTTTCTTTGAAACCGAGTTGTTCTAATAATTCCAGAGCAAGAATCTGATTGCGTTTAGGAAAACCAAACAAAGTTTGTCCAGTTATTCTCACACCTAAAGGATCACAAAGCAGATTTTCAATAGCTGATAATTGCCGAGTTAAACCACCTCCTTGAAATAACATCCCAATGTCCCGGCGAACTTTCGTTAATGTTTGGTGAGTTATTTGTACACCATGAATGTAAATTTCACCTGCCACCAATGGGACTAACCCTACCAGCAATCACCCTTGGGTACAAATCCCTGTTTTACCAACTCACTCACAGGAAAAATAAACCCATAACCAGAGGTAGGGGAGGTAAACGCCATTCTTTTCCCGGATTTCTCACAAGCAGTAAAAAATAAATTTACATGACCTAATGTGAGACTAAATTTTGATACATCATCAATCAAAACTGAATCGCAGAGATAAATTAAATATAAAATCGCATTTATAAAGCTAAAAAAGTCACTATCTTTTTATTGGTAGTAAAATCAAAATGCTCTGTTCATAAAATTAAGCATGACAAAACAAGACTTGAATCAACCCAAGGGCGAAGTATGATTAATTAGAAATAAGTAAAAGGCAATTTAACTTCAAATTAAGCAGTATTAGTGAGCATTCTTAAGCGTCTATGAGCAGTAGCAAAGATATGTCTGTATGGGCAAGAACTAGTAATCGCAATTAAAATGGGACGTGTA
>ERZ1034377.59-NODE-59-length-36920-cov-75.938876_pt1 | contig 36920 bp, 33 predicted proteins | sample MGYA00520584_ERZ1034377 | MGnify/ENA primary metagenome ERZ1034377 (study PRJEB33736, sample SAMEA104288464) | Azolla filiculoides | biome: Urban; feature: water surface; material: ditch water | place: Netherlands | collected 2014 ... | reverse complement strand
GTTATCAACCAGGAATAGTAATTATAGATCCTGGATATGGCCACAATACATCTTTCTTATTAAAGATAGAAAATCGGAATTTAAAGTATTGAGGAGGATTAGCTAAAAATCCCAAAATCCTTGCCAGTGACCAAAAGGATAGTCCAACAATAATTAGGTTAGATGAATTAGCACAAAGTTTACCCCAAGAGGCTTTTACAGACATTCAACTGGAGTTAGATAGAACCAAAATATTATGGGTAGTAACTAAAGAAGTAGAAATATCAGCCTTAACTGGAAGGGGCAATATTGCTATCGTCATCAACGGTTCTACTTTCTCTCAAGCCACTGATATTGGCTACTTTATTACCAATGTTTCTTCATCAATTGTCACACCCCAATGGATAGTTGATACATATTCTCAAAGAAATTGGGTAGAAGTTGTTTACAGGGAAGCCAAGGGATGGTTAGGACTCAAAGAATATCAAGTTGGAGATAACAGCAGTTTACTGCGCCATTTTATTTTGGTTTTCTGTGCCTACACTTTTATTCTTTGCCATCAGTGGACTGGAGGATGAAGACCAAGGTGGGCTAAGAAAACTTTGAATACTTTTACTGAAGCTTTAGAAGGGTTGAGAACAGCCATATCTTTTCTATTTATTGATTGGTTCAACTGGAATCCGGACGTATTTCCTTCTTATCAAGCCAGTTTGGGCTACATTTGGGCTTGATTTTTGTTTACGTCCCGTTAAAAGTCAAGAAGCAGGGGAAGAAGAGAAATTCTCTTGGGGTGAGGTTTTCAGAGAAGCTTTCTTAAACGGTTCTGTTGTTCTGTTAGTTGGTAGTCTGATAGTGCGAATTCTCACAGAAGAAAAAGGCTGGGAAAAATTACATCCATTCACCCAAGATATATTCTATGGTGTGCTATCATACTTTTTACTAGATATGGGTATGGTGGCTGCTAGAGGAATTAAAAAGTTAAGTAAAACAGGTTATTTTCTAATTAGTTTTGGCATTTTTATGCCTGTAGTTAATGGAACTGTTAGCATTATGATCAGTAAACTAATTAGTATATCTGAAGGTAATGCTCTCTTATTTTCCGTACTTTGTGCTAGTGGTTCCTATATTGCTGTACCAGCAGCAATCAGAATGACTATTCCTGAAGCTAACCCCAGTTTATATGTGTCTATGGCCTTAGCTATCACTTTCCCGTTTAATATGATTTTTGGTATACCTTTGTATTTTAACAATATCAAGATTATAGGAGTATAACAAGGTGAAAATTGTCAAGAGAATTGAAATACTTAGTAATTCTTTAGAACTACAAAATATTTTAAAAAAATTAGATAATGCAGGCGTTTCTGGATATAAAATTATTCAGCATGTTATAGGCAAAGGAAACAGAGGTAGAGTTATTGATGATTTAGAAGGCCATGGACTCACTAATGGTTCTATTATGAATACTTGTAGTGAAGAACGAGAATATCAAGTAGTTGAAGCGATTAGACCTGTTCTCAAAAAATTCGGGGGTGTATGTGTTGTTTCTGATCCTAAATCAATTATACATTAGTTGATTTTTTGAACGAGCATATCAAAAATAAGATTAGTTGTTGCTGCCTGTAAGCAGGAAAAACTTTCCACAGTTCGGTTAATTATTTTGGTAGGTGTTTACCACCATAATTAATCAATTTTTCCATCTGGAATATAGTTTAATTTATCAATGTCAATGATTGTGATTTCCCCACCTCGATGATAGGAAATTAATGGTTTCATACTTGTAGGTAAGCGGACACATTATTCATAGGTAATACCTATACTCCGCGCAATAATATGATAAACTTTCTTTTAAATGCTCACCTTTTGCTATTGTTTCTGTTCCCGATGTAGTAGCGAAATATTGAACTAATCTCGCTAGTCGAAAATCGAATAATTGCCCTTTCTGAAACTAAACCGTGAACTGTTTCATGTAATTGCTGTATGCGGTTATTAAAAACTACTAACATTCGCAAAGGAATATCAGGCTTTTGTTGAATAGCTGTTAATAAGGCATCTTGTTCTACAGTTAGAATTTCACAGTCAGATTCAGCGGTGACAGTAGCTGGAGAAATGCCATTACCTAATAATGCAGGTGCGGCGAAAATTTCCCGAGTTCCTAAGTTACGAAGGATTGTTTCTTTACCTGTGGTTGCTGTTTTACTAACTTTAATTACTCCACTAGCAACAGCATACAATTTAGCGGGTAAGGAATCACTTTCATGAAAAATTATCTCTCCTTTTCCATAAGGTTTCACTACAGTATAAGGTTGCAGATTTAGTTGATCTGTGGTTTCTAAATCTGCAAACACTTTAATTTGGGTAATTTGTGCTAAGGAAGCCTGCATTATAGGGCAAATACGGGACGATGTTGAATCCAAGGGTTAGCGGTTTCTAATTGCGCTGCTAGACTAATTAAAGTGGACTCAGCGGCAGGTTTACCTACTAACTGCACACTCATGGGTAACCCGTTGCTATCAAAACCAACGGGAATAGCGATCGCAGGTAAGCCTGTAGCATTTGCTACAGGACAAGGGGCAACCCAGTTAATAATATTTTGGAATGTCTCTTCTGGACTCAAATTTTCCCATTCACCCACGCGAATTGGGGAATGTAAATAAACTGGTAAAACCAGCACATCTACAGTATCAAAAAAGGCGACAATTGACCGAGAAAAGATTTGCATTTGTGCCAATGCTTGTAAGTACTCAGCTAGAGAACCAGTTCTAGCTAATAACCACCGATTCAATGGCTGCAATGCTTCTGGGGGAATTCCCGCCGCAGCTACTCCAGATTGCCAGACAATTTGAAATGGTTCTACTAAACCGCTGAAATCAGGACATCTTTCTTCTACTTCGTGTCCAAATTCTTCTAGAAGTTCAACTGTTTGTAAAACTCCTTGTTGACAATTCTTGTCGGCTGCTCCCAACGGAGGGACACTGGTACTAAAAGCTATTTTTAACCTAAGGTTTTTCACTTGAGTTGCTGCAAAAAAGGAAGGTTGTGGATCGCTTAACCAATAAGGATCACCAGTGAAATAGCCAGATATGACATCTAACATCGCTGCTGCATCTGCTACAGTTCTAGCAATGGGTCCATTGACAGCTATTCCTCCCAAGCGATCACCTACCGGTGCTTTTGTGACTCTTCCCCGCGCTGGTTTGATTCCCACCACACCACAACAAGCCGCAGGACCACGAATTGAACCACCACCATCTGAACCTTGTGCGATCGCACTTAATCCCGCAGCTACTGATGCGGCTGCACCACCACTAGAACCACCGGGAGTATATTCTAAATTCCACGGGTTTCTCGCTGGAGGAAATCCCACAGGTTCGCTGTAAGGATAAGAACCTAACTCAGAAGTGGCAGTTTTGCCAATAATCGTAAAACCGGCTTGTTTAATCCTGATAACTACGCCATCATCATAGTTAGGGATATGATTCAGCAATGCCGCATTTCCGTAAGTGCAAGTAATACCTGCAACAGCATTTAGGTCTTTAATAGAAATCGGGACACCAAAAAATGGTGGTAGTTCTGAGGTGGTTGTGAGTAATTCTGTCTTGGCTTTAGCATCAGCAACAGCCAGATCTGCTGTAACTGTAAAATAACTTCCTAATTGGGGATTTAAGCGGTAAATCCGTTCTAAATATATTTCTACCACATCTAGGGGTGAAACTACCCGAAGACGGATTAGTTGCGCTAATTTTAAAGCTGGGGTAAAAGCTAAATCAATTTCATTCATTGTTATAGCAGGGGACAGGGAACAGGGAATTTAGAGCCTTAATCTTGCTCCTACTTTTTAGCAAGTTATCATTTGTGGATGCTTATGTCTAACGACACAAAAAAATGCGATCGCTAGTCTCACAGTAGGTATCGCATTCTCAAGTAATTCAAATTTGGATCATTAAACTAGGGATCTATCAGTCAAAATCTCATAACCACTGTCTGTAACTAATACAGTATGCTCAAACTGAGCAGACAAAGCATTATCAACAGTTACAGCCGTCCATCTATCAGCTAAAATCCTGGTATTCTTAGAACCAGCATTCAAAATTGGTTCAATTGCCAAAGTCATACCAGCACGCAATTTTACATTGGGAATGTCACGAGTCCGGTAGTTAAAAACCGCTGGTTCTTCATGTAAATTTCTACCCACACCATGACCTGTAAATTGTTCAACTACATTAAAGTCATTAGCTTTAATATGGTCTTCAATTGCAGCAGCAATTTCCACCAGATGAATACCAGCTTTTACCTGTTCAATCCCTTTAAATAAAGCCTCTTCAGCCACACGAATCAATTTAGCAGCTTCTGGAGTAACGTTTTCTACGGCAATTGTAATACAAGAATCGCCGTGAAATCCTTGATAATAAGCTCCTGTATCAACTTTTAATACATCTCCTGCCCTAATCACTTTTTTCGGGCTGGGAATACCATGTACAACTTCATTATTAATGCTAGAACAAATCGAAGCCGGAAAACCGTGATATCCTTTAAAGCTAGGAGTTGCACCCATTTGCCGGATGCGTTTTTCCGCATGAGTATCCAAATCAGCGGTAGTCATTCCTGGCTTGACTAGCTCAGAAATTTCTTTGAGAACAGTTGCCACAATCTTTGCTGATTGTCGCATAATCTCAATTTCGCGGGGAGATTTAATTTCAATGCCCCGGCGTTGTTTTGGTGCTGGTTTTGGCTGAACTGGTTGAGAAAGCAAGCTGCTGAAAATGTTCATCATGAAATTTAGTAATTACCCGCGCTTTACGGATTAGGTGTTAGGTTGTTGAGATTTATTGAGAAAAATATCTACATTTAAGTTAACTTATTTTGCGCTGCTAGAGAAAAATAGGGAATAGCACAAGAAAGAATCTAAACCCAACAAACTAGAGTTGGGGATAGGTTTCTATAAATAAGTTTTTTCAATCTCTATTTTGAGAAAGTTGTACAAATTCCCACCTTTAGCAATAATTGACCTATATTCTCAATATTATTGAGAATATAGGTCAATTATTTGATTAATTTCCGTGTTTTCAGCGTTTTATATTGATCTATTGAGTTTTTTTTCTTTTTTCTATCTAAAATCTAAGGTTTTTTTATATAAACTTATAAAAATATTTATTTTGTTGAAAAACTACATTTTTCTCCCAATAATTTCTAGGCAGTATTTAATTACTGCAACATAGTTCTGCCTTATTAGGGCTAATAATATCAGATTTCGGGGTTCAAGTCAACACCCTCACTTCATAATTTTGGCAGCCATTAACAAAAAATTTACCGCCAATTCTTCACAGGTGACTACTGAAAGGAATAATTTTATGACAACACCAGAAACAACTCAAACTCAATGGTAAATTTTAAAAATCCTGTAAATCCTGATTCTGAGATTAGGATTTAATCACAATCTATCCTGTCATTCCTGCTTCTGAATGTCCAGCAATGGTACAAAGTAAACCATATTTACCTGATTTCAGTCGCATAAACACCCATTCTGCTTCTGCACCGGGTTTTAATTGCAATTCGCGAATACCACCTTTAATTTCTAAATTCCCGGCTTCGACTTTTTGTGTCCAAATTCCATCAGCAAAATCTTTACTCCTAAAATCATGCTTTACTGGGCTAGGATTAGTTAGCTGGAGATTATATGACCAGCTTGAAATTCCAGGTAATTCGGCTCAAATTTGAGTTGACTCGTTGCATTACCCAAACCGACTGTAATTTCTGTAGGTGGTTGTTTGAGTAGATCACCAGATAAATTCACTGCGATAGCTGGAGTTGCATCCATTAAACTCAGACAAAGGGATGTGAATAAAGAAATAGCTATATTTATAGATGTTTAGAAATTCTTGTCAGGAAACTACTCATTTCGCACCTTGTCTATCAGTAACACCTATCACAATTATCCATTATCTGAGCCTCTTTCTTGTCACCAATCACCAATTACCAATCACCAATCACCTCAGCCATGATTGCAGGCCCAGCCGTCACCACTACAAATTTATCAGGATAAAGTAACTGACGCGCAACTTGATTCACTTCATTTTTGGTAACTTTCTGAATCTTTTCAACAAAACCGCGTAATTCCATTTCGTCTAATTCATAAACCTCATTCATCAGAATTCTGGCTGTTAATTGCTCAGGTTTGGACAGAGAAATATGATAGTTACTAATCAGAGTCCGTTTAGCGGTTTCAACTTCTAGTTCTGTCACACCTTGCTGATGCAGTTGTTTTAATAGTTTGCGGGTGGTTGCGATCGCTTTATTAGTATCTTCTGGACTGGTTTGCATTTCAATCAAAAATGTCCCAATATTCTTTCCACCTTGGAAGTTGCTATAAATTTCGTAGGTTAAACCCAAGCGATCGCGCACTTCTGCCCCCAGTCTACTAGATAAACTATCGCCTCCCAAAATTTGATTTAACACCAAAGCTTGATAAAATCTGGGATCTTGGCGTTTAATACCTGTGTAACCCATATAGGTGACAGCCTGGGATTTACCAGGGAGAACAGAATTAACACGCACCCCCTTATCTGTCATCACCACAATGGGATATTCTACCATCGGTGCTTTACCACTGACTCGCCAATCACCAAATTGATTTTCGATGAGTGATCGCACTTTCTCCACATCAAAATCACCCACCAATACCAATACCATACTATCTGGTCGATAATGTTTTTGTTTGAAAGCGATCGCATCCCTTTGTGTAATTCTCTGTATAGTCTCCTTCGTCGCAAAGGTATGAGAAGGGTGATTTTGCGGATACAAAGATTGGATAAATTGTCGGTTCGCTACCTGGTAAGGATCATCTAATTCAACATTCAGCGCATTTAAAGCTTGTTGACGAGTCAGTTTTAATTCCTGCACAGGAAAAGTGCTATTTCTCACAACATCTACCATCGTTGCCAACAAAACAGAAAAATCTTCCCTTAAACTCTTACCCTGGATACGTACACCTTCCCGCTGTGCAGTAAAATTTAAACTCGCTCCTCGATCTTCCAAAATTTTCGCAATAGTCAATGCATCCTTAGTTTTAGTCCCACTCATCAAATTATCTGCCACCAAAGACGCTAAACCCGCTTGTTCATTTTCCTCAAATTCTTTACCCGCTTTGATATAGCCACTTAAAGTTACAGTTGGACTACTATTACCTGGCAATAGTAACACCCGCAAACCATTAGCTAATGTTAGTTTCTGTAGTATTGGATGATTTAATTTATTGTTAGTATCATCCAAATTTGGTAAATACTTGATCACGTCAGATGGAGTTGCTGTAACTCCAGAAGTCAAATTTTCTTCAGTCCCCACAGACGTGGATGGACGATGATCATAGTTAGCATTGTCTTGAGGTTCAAAAAACCCCACTACTTGCGCTTCTGGTTTGAGATACTTCTTAATTACAGCTATCACATCCTCAGATTTTACCTGACGAACATTTTCTAAATAACGTTCTGTATAGCGATCATCACCAGCAATTAGCTGATCATTCGCAAATTGCATTCCTTGACCAGTGATATCACGCCTATTTAAAATCACGGATGCAGTTAATTGAGTTATAGCGCGTTTAACTTGTTCCGATGTCACTCCTCTTTTAAGAAGTTTCGTAATTGCAGTCTTAATAGAATCCTCAACTTTCCGTAAATCTTGATTTGGTGAAGTATTCACATATAAATCATACCAACCGATTGCCCCCAAACTGGCAACATGAGCGGAAACATCATTAGCCAAACCCGACTTCACCAAAACCTGATATAAATAAGAATTCTTCCCCCCCGTCAAAATATAATCCATCACTCCCAAGATTGGTACATCTGGGTGATTGACATCAGGAAGAGGATAAATCACCTGTAACAGTTTCCCCGCACCTGGTTCTCGTAAAACGATGGGAGAAGAAGGAAATTGAGGAATAGGGGGAGTAGGTTTTGGGAGAAGTGTTTGACCTTGGGGAATTTTACCAAAAATCTCTTCAACTGTTTCCAGAGTTTGTGGAGTTTGGAAATCTCCAACAATCACCAATACAGCATTGTCAGGAGTGTAGTATTTTTGATAATACTCCCGCACCTGCTCAACAGTCAATTGTTCCACATCCGCTTTAGTTCCACCTGTAGGTAAACCATAAGCATGATCGGGAAATATAGACTTCAATACAGCACGCTTGAGACGGTATTTGGGACTATTTTCATAACCCTCTAACTCAGAAATAACCACCTGCTTCTCACTCGCTAATTGCTGATGATCAATGAGCGAATTTTGCATCCTGTCTGCTTCCAATTCCAGCAGTGCTTTGAGTTTATCACTTTCAGCGGTATTGTAATATGCCGTTTGCTCATAACTAGTAAAAGCATTGGAGTCACTACCCAAAGCACTAAATAACTGTCCAAATTGAACAGGACGGTTTTTTGTACCTTTAAACATAATATGCTCCAACTGGTGAGCAATACCATTCATCCCAGGTTGTTCATTACCTGAGCCAACTTTGTACCATACCTGCACCGTGACAACTGGTGCATTATGTACCTCTTTTGTCAAGACTGTTAAACCATTTTCCAGCATGGTCTTCTGGACATTTCTTGTCGTCAATGTAAGAATATTCGTTTTTTTATTTACGAAGATTTGCTGAGAATGTTCCCATTGGGGGATCGCCAAATTTTGGCGTTCGGAAACAGGATGCTTCAATAAAACCGCTGCAATTAGAGAAAAAATAAATAGTAGTAGAGGAATACGATATCTATGGAAGACAGAAATAACAAACATATATTTTTTGAATGTAAGTAAATATTACTACATCTTTTTATCTAGACAGTCGGAGTTTAAATTTTCTGGAAAATTTTGAGAAGAAGGATATCAAGGAGTCAGGAGTCAGGAAGCAGAAGAAAGATACTGTTCCTTATTCCCTTCTTACTGTCACCTGTCACCTGTCACCTAACTTGCCTAAAAACCGGATAAACTCCAAAGCCAAGCCATCAGCGTCGGCGATGAAAGCGACTTCTAAGATGTGATCGCCTATTTGCTGCTGAGTTGGTTGTAAAAGGACTGTTAGGGGTTGCAACTCAGTTATCGCAGCTATTTGCGCCTTTAAATCTGATAACCAGTTGTGTAAATCTGGTGTAATCTCAGTTAAATCAAAGGAAAGATGATAATAGCCCACATAATGCTCATCTGCAAAAGCATCAGGGGCTGGTTTAGGCTGGGGAATTTGGATCAATTCAATGCGGCTATCCAAACCTTCCATCCAGCAAGCTAGAGTATAACCTGTAGTGAAGCGATCGCCAACAGTAAATCCTAACTGTTCATAGAAAGCGATCGCACGGTGAATATTAGCAGTCCGAATAGAAGCATGGTGCATAAAATTTATCAAATCTCAGTAGTCAGTGGTCAGTTGTCAGTTGTTAGTTCTTTATTACCACTGACAACTGACCATTGACTACTGTCCACTATTCAAATAAGCGGAAATAAGGATAACGTACCGGTACACCAGGCTCCTTATCCAAATCGAAATTAATCACATCCCAGCATGAATCTTCAGCAGGATTGGGACTAAACTCGACTGGTAAACCATACAAACGAGCAGATGTAGCTTCCGGTTGTCCAGAACGCCAAGGACTACTGCGTTCCAAATAGCCACTCATCAAATCCTGATAGCGTCGGGCAATAATCACCCTTGTAGCTCTATATCCTTGAGTATAAAGCTTATCTAACGCCTCGTGAATTTCAAAGCGAATCCCATCAGGATGAGTATGTTGTCGATACCATTCATTATTCCACCTGCGCCAATGACGACCCGACTGGAGATGTACCAACTCCCCAGTTTTCGGATTCGCTTCAAACGCGCCATGACGGGTACACAGATAGGTATCAGTCAGAGTCAGTGCGGGAATAGTTTGGCGACAGTGAGGACACTGTATTTCAGGGCCAAATATTGGGTACTGCAAGCCTGGATTCATCATGAAGTGCGTACAAGCATAATTTTGTCTTTACCAGCACCAATAGGTTGGATTTAACACTTCGGCTCCACCACCTTGAGTTAGTAGCTCAGCACCGCAAAATAATGAGTTGCAGCAACACCAATTCTCAGTAGTGCCTTCCTTAGCATACAGAGCAAACGGCTGTGATATCCTAGTTGTGCAACCAGCCTCAACGGTTGGAGTTTTTCCAGTGTTCCTGGGTACCATATCAATATTCTATCGTGTCTACTGTTTCCTACTGGACATCTCCTGATTTTTCTCAAGCCGCCTTTGTCGCACCCAACGCCGTTGTTGTTGGTTCAATCAACATAGCAGCAGGCGCAAGCATATGGTATGGCGCAGTACTGAGAGGAGATGTAGTACGCATTGATATTGGCGAATGCACAAACATTCAGGATGGGGCCATTTTGCATGGTGATCCTGGTCTGCCAACAATATTAGAAGATCATGTAACTATAGGGCATCGTGCTGTGGTACATTCTGCCCATATTGAACGTGGAAGTTTAATAGGCATTGGCGCAATAATTTTAAATGGAGTCAGAGTTGGTCATAGTAGCATCATTGGCGCAGGTGCAGTAGTAACCAAAGACATACCCCCATGTTCCGTAGTAGTCGGCATCCCCGCTAAAATTGTCCGTCAACTCACAGACACCGAAACCGCAGAACTCATAGAACACGCCGAAAAATACCAAGAATTAGCCCTAGTTCACGCCAGCAAAGGGACAGATATTGGTTTTAGGTAGGGATTGGGGACTGGGAAGATGGGGAATATGGGGGTGATGAGGGAGATGGGGAAAAATTTCTGCCTTTTGCCACTGACCACTGACCAAGTTAATCATTCTTTACACTTCTCCTTGGAAAAATACCCCACTTCAGATAAAAATAAAAATTGATAACTGTTGATAAATCTTTAATTTCTACATAACAGAGGGCTACTAGATATGGACATTGATACCCGTGTAATCATCGTTTTAGCACCACTAGCCATTGCTGCTGGTTGGGCTGCTTTTAACATCGGCGCTGCTGCTATTAGACAAGTACAAAACTTTTTGAACAAGGAAGCTTAATGACTAACTAAAGGAATAGGGGATAGGGAATAGGGGTTTTTTAATTTTGAATTTATTTCTCCCCATCTCCCTCATCACCCCCATATTCCCCATCTTCCCAGTCCCCAATCCCCAGTCCCCAGTCACCGTGAATATAGATTCCTTACTCCAACCCCTTCAGCATTTTGGTGTCAATCTGGGACTAACACGCATTGTCAAATTATTAGCAAATCTTGACAATCCCCATCATCAAGTTCCTCTAATTCATGTTGGTGGAACTAATGGCAAAGGTTCTGTATGCGCTTATCTTTCCTCCGTACTCACCGAAGCTGGTTATCGTACAGGACGGTACACTTCCCCGCATTTGGTAGATTGGACAGAACGTATCTGTATAAATGAACGGCCAATCAACCCAGAAACTTTATCTCAATTGATACTACGTATTCAATCGGCTATTGACCTAAGAGAAGAGTCACCAACCCAGTTTGAAGTAATTACCGCAGCAGCTTGGTTATATTTTGCACAACAAAAAGTCGATGTGGCGATAGTGGAAGTGGGATTAGGAGGGCGTTTAGATGCTACTAATGTTTGTCCTAAGCCTTTAGTAACGGTAATTACTTCCATTAGTAGAGAACATTGGCAACAATTAGGTCCGACAGTTGCTGATATTGCCGGAGAAAAAGCAGGTATTATTAAACCTGGATGTCCTGTAGTAATAGGACAATTGCCAGCAGATGCTGAAAAAGTTGTGCGAGCGCGCAGCTTAGAATTACAATGCCCTATAATTGCCCCTCAACCTGCTCAAGAAATTAACCCAGGATGGGCAGAATACTATAAAATTCAAAATTCAAAATATCCTCCGGGAAATCACCCTCCAGGTTTATACCAAATTGAAAATTCTGAATCAATTAGATATCATCTACCATTACAAGGACAAATTCAATTACATAATTCGACTTTGGCTTTAGCGGCTTTAGAAATATTACAAAAACAAGGTTGGCAAATTTCTGAACAAACCATTATTAATGGTATAGGAAAAACCAAATGGCCAGGAAGAATGCAATGGTTCACATGGAAACATAATAATTACAATTATCAATTATTAATTGATGGCGCACATAACCCAGCATCAGCACAAGTTTTAAGAAATTATGTAGATAGTTTCAGTACCCAAAATATAACCTGGGTAATTGGAATGTTAGCCACCAAAGATCATAGTGATATTTTTCACGCATTATTGAAAACAGGAGATAAATTATATTTAGTACCAGTCCCGGATAATAATTCAGCCAATCTTGACCACTTATCAAAATTAGCTAATGAAACTTACCCAGACTTAGGTTTTTGCAGCACCTATCCAGATGTATTTTCGGCTTTAGATGCTGCTTTCACCTCTACAGATAACCTAGTTGTTTTATGTGGTTCTCTTTATTTAATTGGACATTTTTTAGGAAATAGTAATTAGGGCTTGCTGAAAGAGTTGTTCGTGACGATTAGGAGTCAGGAGTCAGGAGTCAGGAGTCAGGAGTCAGGAGTCAGGAGTCAGGAGTCAGGAGTCAGGAGTCAGGAGTCAGGAGTCAGGAGTCAGAAGGAAGAAGAGGAGGATTTAGAAGAATCTAGAATCTGAAAAAGTGTTTGAGTTTTCATGGTATCAAGGCTTATTTCCTGCATCTTATCCACCTTAAATAACCCTTAAACTATCGATTCATCCAGGTCTGAGGTTTATTCAACAAGCCCTAATTAGGTATTGGGCATGGGGCATGGGGCATTAGGAAAATTACTTCCCCATCACCCCCATCATCCTCATCTTCCCAGTCCCCAATCCCCAATCTACAATCACCGATTATTCCACTGTTGCGCTGCATCTTCTAGAGCTTTATCGACCGTTTTTTGTCCTAACATTGCAGCTTGGAGATTTTCATAAATTGCCTTTTGTAAAAATTTAAAATCCTTCATTTTCGGAGTTAAAACCTCTGCTGTTTGCATCTGTTGGGCGCTGATAATACGTCCCTTTTCCGCAATGGTAGCAGTAGCAGGAACTTCTTTAAAATAACTATCAGCAAGTGCTGTAACTGTTGAAGGTAAAACATTAGCAGCTTTAGCAAAAGCTAATTGATTTTCGTCATTAGTAACAAATAAGGCAAATTTCACTGCTGCATCAGGTTGTTTGCTGGCACGGGGAATAACTATGTTCATGACAGCGACATTTTTCTTCCCTGTATCTCCTGTAATTTGAGGTGCTATAGCAGAAGCTTGAGAAATTTTGGGTGCATTATTTGATATCGTCTCCAAAAACTCAGGACCCGAAGCTAAAAATGCTGTTTCCCCTGATTGGTATAAATCAATTGCATGACGGTGGCCTTGTGTTAATGATTCTTTAGGTAGTAATCCTTTCTTATACAGATATACCCAATACTGAAAAGCTGCTTTTCCTTGTGGTGAATTAAAAGCCGCTTTACCCTCAGCATTGACCAGAGTAACTCCCATCTGTACAAATGATTCCAAAACCTCACCAGAATCTTGGGGTACAAAAGTAGCAAAAAAGGCGTATTTACCAGTTTTATCTTTAATTTGTTGTGCCTCTTGCGCTAATTCTGTATAAGTTGCAGGTGGTTTTGTGATACCAGCTTGTTTTAACAAATCAGTGTTATAAATAGTTAACCTTGTGGTGAGATACCAGGGAATGCCAAAAGTCTTGCCATTCAAGGTACTAGCTTGCCAAATATTAGGCAAATAGGAGGAACTAACTTCACTTGGAACTTTTTCATCCAAATCTAACCAGGCATTTCGTCCTGCCAGTTGGGATGCAAAATCTGGGTTAAGGTTAACAACATCTGGTGGCGTTTTTGCGGAGACAGCTGTTAAAATTTTGTTCTCCATTGCAGACCAAGGCACATCTACCCATTTAACTTTGATACTGGGGTTTTGGGATTCAAAGCTTGTAATCAGGCTTTGGAAGTAGTTGGTAAATTGAGGTTGGAGTTGCATTGTCCAAAACTCAATCTTTGTCACTTCTGAAGTCACTGGTTTTGAAATTGTTCCCACATTGTCTGTGCTGCAACTTACTATCCAACTGGTAAGTAAGCCAAGCATTACCCAAACAGTTAGTTGTTTGAATTTTTGTAATCGAATCATCGTGGTAATATTTTTACGATTAAAAGGGGTGAAAAACTTATGCAGAAATGTCGAGATTATAAGCTATATAGATTACTTACTAAGAACACATCAGTTATTAGAGACAGGTGATGGGGTGTAAGGGTATAGGGGTGTACAGGAAGGATAACCTCTTTTTGCCTCCTGAATTCCTTATTTTAAAAATATTCCATTTAGCAATCTAGCAGGTAAAACTGTGGTAAACGTCTTAAGCAATCTTAGTAATCTCAGTAATATCCTTGGGAAATCTAATAAAGGTGTTGGCATTGAGCTTGCACCAGAACGAATGAATATAGTTCACCTATGTAAGCAACGCCAAGGCTTAAAAATAGAATCTTTGACCACCATACCAGTTCCAGAGGGGATAGTTGTTGATGGTCAAATTAACGATCCTCCTAGGATGGCGGAAATCATCCAACAGGGAATGGCTGAAAGTAAAATTAAAGCTTCCCGTGTTGCCACTTGTATCCCCGGACGAGATGCTATTGTGCGTGTGATTCCTGTTCCAGCAGAGTTGGATAATAAAGAGTTGCGGGAGATGGTGCTTAACCATGAGGCTGCACTATATCTACCCTATCCACGAGAAGAAGCTGATGTAGATTATCAGAAATTGGGGTATTTTGTGGATGAGGATGGTATTGAAAAAGTACAAGTGCTTTTAGTTGCCACTCGTAAGGAAATAACAGATACCTATATTAACACTTTTGCTGAAGCAGGATTAAAAGTTGATGTTTTAGAAATTAACAGTTTTGCCCTGATTCGGACTATTCGAGACCAGTTAAGGCTATTCGGACCCCAAGAAGCCGCTGTATTAGTTGATATCGAGTTTGACAGTACTGAAATTGCTATTATTATCAATGGAGTACCACAATTTTCCCGTACAGTACCTATAGGTACATATCAACTGCAAGCAGCTCTATCAAGGGCAATGAATTTACCCACATCACGAGATATGGATATGTTGATGGGCATGACTATTCCTACAAATTCTATGGATGTGGGTAGGACTGGGACTACTGGTGTTAATCCTGGTATGGGACCTATGTTAAAAATACTGGGAGAATTATCAGATGAACTGCGTCGTTCTATAGATTTTTACATTAATCAGAGTGAAGGTTTAGAAGTGGCGCAGATTCTACTAGCTGGGACTGGAGGAGGACTCCAACAGCTAGATGAGTTCTTTACTCAAAGATTAGGTTTTCCTACTACTCAAATAGATCCAATTAGGGATTTGTCCTTGCAAGTAGAAGCCGAAAAATATCCACCCGTGCAACGTCCTGGATTGGGGATAATACTGGGTTTAGCAATGCGGGAGGGATAACAAGATGTATAGTCTGGATATTAACTTTCTTAGAGACAGAGCGTCTATTGAGTTTAATGAGAATCAACCTGTCAGACAACCAATTAATCTGGAAGATTTAATACCAGTGTTTTTGGGAGTGGGTGTAGGTTTATGTTTCCCAGCTTTGGTATTTGGTGGTTTTTGGATTTTACAAGCACAAAGTTCTGGATTAGAACAAAAAATAGCAAAACTAGATCAGGAAGGTAAGGAGTTAGACGGTAAAATAGCCGACATTAAGAAAATAAAGGATGAAATGGCAGGTGTCCAAGACCAAACACAAGCTTTGGTGACTGTGTTTGATCAGATCCGTCCCTGGTCAGCGATGTTACAAGATTTGCGCGCTCGCATTCCCCCAAGTGTACAAGTTGAAAATATCAGGCAAATACCACCTGTGATTCAAGCACTGGCTGCCACTGCCACTGTTACAAGTCCAAAACCTAGTAATCCTGCGGGGATATTAGAAATTAATGGCTATGCACGCTCTTTTAGTGATGTTAATGACTTTCTACTAACTATGGGACAATCTAACTTGTTGAATGCCGCAGAAAGCGGAATTAGTACAGCAGAGTTAATTGATGCACCTGCTATCACTGGTGCTGTTCCACCTGAAAATAAATCTCAAGATACATCTGGGGTTAAATTCAAACCACCACAAGTGGTTAAGTACACTATTAAAGCTAGTCTCAGTAATGTACCAGCATCGGAATTAATTCGTGAATTAGAACAAAAAGGCACAGTCGGATTAGTAAAGAGGATTCGTAGCCTCCAAGAAACAGGAGCGATCGCTAAATGACACTGAGTGATGATTTAAGTTTTTCTCAACAGAATACCAACTTTGATGATGCGGCATCATCCTATCGATCTGTATTTGGTATCACTTTAACACCACAGATTATTGGTGGATCGGTGGGCGGTATAGGATTTCTTGCCGCCGTTTATATGATACTGAATATGGTCATGCCCGCTTGGGATAACTTTCAGCAGTTACAAACCAAAAGCACCGAACTGCAAGGGCAAGTTGACCAAAAAAGACTCCAAGCCAAACAAGCTGACAAAGTAAAGACAGAATTAGCTGATGTCAAGAAGCAGCAAATCCAAGTTTTAGGCTTGTTTGCCAATGAAAGAAGTTTGGATACTTTATTGATGGATACCAGTCGCTTAGTAGATTCTAGCAATGCTCAAATCACTGCTAATGATGCCATAAGAGCCAAACTCAAACGGTTTGTACCAGCAGCAGATAAAGCAGAAATAATTGCTGATAACAGTCTGGGAGAAAAAGTTAACAATAAGCTTAAACGCAGAGTTGTTAAGGTGGAAATTGAAGGTAATTTTGAACAAACCCAGTCAATAATGCGTAATATTGAGCGTTTACAGCCTTTATTACTTGTTCAAAACTATGATTCAAAATTGGTACCACCAGAGGTAGACAAAGCAAATGATGAAAAAAAGAAAGCAGTGCGGACTGGAATAGGCAAACTGTCAACGTCTTTTGACCTAGTCGCATTAATGCCATTGACAGCAGAAGAAGCCGCAGAATTAGCAGCAAAAGCTGCTCCCCCAGCCAAGTAGTAACCATCAAAATTCTTGAGTGCTGATGAGATCAACTTAAATGTAAATTCAATTCACACTCGGTTAATTTCTAAGTTCTGGTTAATTGGTTAACCACTAAACATACATACTGGTTTTTATTTAGTGTGAGGAATGAACTGTGAAACAAGTTCATAGTAATGTTTTAATCTCAAGTGCAACTGCTTGTGTACTCTTAGCAGCCCAGCCAGCTTCGGCACAGACCACTCAAATTACTCAAGTACAACTAAGTCCTGCTGAGGGAGGAATTAGTGTCATTTTAAAGACCTCTGCTGGTGAGAAGCCCCAAGTATTTACCACACAGCGTGGTAACGCCCTAGTCGCAGATATTATTAATACCAAATTGCTTTTACTGCAAGGTAATAATTTCCGCCAAGAAAACCCCGCCCCCGGAATAGCATCGGTAGAAGTAAATCAATTAAATGCTAATAGTGTGCGTGTGACGGTCACTGGTAATGATACCGCTCCTAATAGTAAACCCGTCATGCGTCAAGATAACAGTCTGACCCTGAGCTTTACTTCTAGCAGAGACGCGACAACATCTATAACACCAAATACAGATACTACCGCAGCAGTACCTATAACCCCTGCTGCTACTCCAGTCGAACCAGGCAAAAAGATAGAAGTGCTAGTTCCTAACCCAGAAGTAACAATTGATGGAAAACCTGCACAACCAGCAGGACCTAATCAACCTTACAACCAAGCACCTCCCTTCTTGCCCAGAGCTGTTGCTCCCCCAGTAGGAGATATTACAGTATCTAACATTGATACTTCTCCTACCAGTATTGATTTAGGAACTCAGGAACGAGTGCCGCGTTTAGTATTGCGAGATGCGCCAGTTAGAGAAGTTTTATCACTGCTGGCTCGTGCTGCTGGTATGAACGTAGCTTATATAGGCAGCGAAGGAGCAGCAGCAACACCACCTGCGGGAGGCCAACTGGCTGCTACCACCAGTCAAACGATTTCTCTGGATATTGAAAATGAAGCAGTGCAAGATGTATTTAATTACGTTTTGCGTTTGAGTGCTTTAGAAGCTAACCGCAGTGGGAGAACGATTTTTGTCGGGGCTAAATTGCCTAATTCCACCCGTGATAATGTCATGCGGAGTTTGCGGCTGAATCAGGTAACGGTTGGTGTTGCTTTAAATTTTTTAGTTGCCTTGGGTGCAGAAAGCGCTGTTAGCCGTGAAAGACTGGTTACTAGCGTGAATGCTGTGCCTGTAGGTAGTGCTGCTAATGCCGCAATTACCCAAACTCAGACCACTACAGAAACAAAAATTGAGACGCAACGAATTGACTACAAAGATTCAGTACCCTTACTCAGAGGGTTACAAGCATCAGGAGACGAACGGACAAATTCTGTCACCTTAGTTGGAAATCCAAAAATAGTTGAGATGGCAATATCTCAACTCACTCAACTTGATGTCCGTCGTCGTCAAGTTGTGGTCAACGTCAAAATTATTGATGTCAACCTTTTAGGTATTCAAGACTATACCTCTAGCTTTTCCTTTGGGATTGGTGATAATTACTTCTCTAATGACGGGGGTGCAGCAACTTTTAATTTTGGTGGTTCTAGACCAGCTACCAGTAGTGAAGTGGCAAATAGTATCACTGACACACCTGTGATCACAAATCCAATTACAGGAGAGCCTTTCTTAAGTACCACTGAATCTACAACGCTTACAGGTGCAGGTCCCGGTACAACAATTATTAACCAATCTGCAAGTGTAGTGCCTCTAGGGGATGGCACTACACTTGCACCCGGAGGTATTAAAGTAATCCCTAACACAGATGCTACTACATTTACACCCATTTCATCGGCATCGAGTAATCCCCTACAACCAGGTTTTACATCAATTACTCAATCAACAAATAATATCATCACTATCAATGCAGATGGAACTACAAGCGTAACACAAGGTACTGCTGGCACAGCAACAGCATCTTTACCTTCTCTGTACAAATTCCCCAAACGTTTCCTTGCAAGTTTACAGGCTCAGGTACAAACTGGGAATGCGAAGATTTTGACTGATCCAACCTTAATTGTGCAGGAAGGACAGGATGCTGTAGTTAAGTTAACCTCAGAAGTATACGGAGGTATTAGAATCACCGACACACTGAGAGAACCAATCATCAAGGAAGCGGGTTTAACTCTAGCAGTTAAAGTAGAGAGGATTGATGACAATGGTTTCGTGTCCTTGTCTGTTGCACCAACTGTATCTGCATTTGCTAATAGTGCATCAACTCCTGATGGCAATATTGCCTTATTAGCAGCCAGAAGTCTTCAATCTGGTATACTTCGCTTACGAGATGGTCAAACCCTGATTTTATCCGGCATTATTCAAGACCAAGACCGAACTACTATTTCCAAGCTGCCTATCTTGGGTGATATTCCTCTGCTTGGGTCGCTGTTTAGAAAAACAAACAGACAGAATGAACGTAGGGAGGTAATTGTGTTACTCACACCGCAGGTAATGGATGACTCGGAGCGTTCTGCTTATGGTTATAACTACAATCCTAGTTCACAGGTGCGACAAATCCTGGAGCGTCGTGGGTTGAAGGTTCCTAATAATCGTTAAGTTGTGCAGATACCCGAATTTTTAGATCATTCGGGTATTTCAAATATGATCCATCCTTCTTTGTCTAGAGTAGTTCTCACTGCATTGTAAAAACAATGCTGCGCTATGTAACATTTCCTGACTCTGTAACCTCAAAACACTACTATCATTTTAGTTCTAAAGAAAAAAATAATCTTTATCCCCAATACCCAATCCCCAATCCCCAGTGCCTAGTAAGTTTTTATTCCTAAAAATAGGGTGTTTCCAGGGCAACAATGAAGCAAAAAACACAATAGATCCTGAAATCTATATAAATTAATGCTTTCATCTGTTCACTTCTGGCTACAACACCTTAGAATGATTCATTGAAAAGTCGAGCCAATCGGATTTACAGCGGTTTTGAGTGTAAATACTCTTAAGGGACGATTTTTGTAATTCTGCCAACAGAGATTTACGTAAAGATGTCATCTATCACATCTTTACGTAAATCCCAAGTAAACCTCAAGGAGTTTGATTATGAACAAGGGCGAATTAGTTGATGCAGTGGCTGAAAAGGCTAGTGTGACTAAAAAACAAGCAGATGCTGTCTTAAGTGCGGCCATAGAAACTATTATTGAGGCTGTTGCCTCTGGTGATAAAGTCACTTTGGTGGGATTTGGTTCTTTTGAATCACGGGAACGCAAAGCTCGTGAAGGTCGCAACCCAAAAACAAATGAGAAAATGGAAATACCGGCAACTAAGGTTCCTGCCTTCTCTGCTGGGAAACTATTTAGAGAAAGGGTAGCACCCCCAAAAGAGTAGGTTCTGTTCTAGCAAATCCATTTTTGATGCGGGAAAAAGCACACGGGGGAAATTTAGTTTGGGCAGCGGCATTAGCTGGCTGTCCCCCTGATGCTATTGTTGATTTTTCTGCCAGCATCAGCCCGTTGGGACCACCAAACAGCGTTATTGCTGCGATCACGTCCCAATTTGCTAATCTTAAGCACTATCCAGACCCAGATTATAGGGAACTCAAACTATCTCTGGGTCGCTTTCATAAAATACCTCTTGAGTGGATTTTGCCTGGCAATGGTTCAGCAGAATTACTAACTTTAGTAGGTAGAGAATTGGCGCATTTAGCGGCAACAATGTTAATTACTCCAGCCTTTGGTGACTATTACCGCACCCTAGCGGCTTACAATGCTAAAGTGCTGGAGTTTCCCGTTAATTTGGGGATTAGGGACTGGGGACTGGGAAAGATTTCTTCCTCTTTTCCCTTGTCTAGAAATTGTGGTTTGTTGCTAAATAATCCTCACAACCCGACAGGGAAGTTATTTTTACGAGATGAGATTTTGCCCTACCTGGAAGATTTTGCTTTGGTGGTGGTGGATGAGGCGTTTATGGATTTTCTCCCTCCTGATGAGGAACAAAGCTTGATTGGGTTGGTGCAGGAATATGAGAATTTGGTGATATTACGATCGCTCACAAAATTTTACAGTTTACCGGGGTTAAGGTTAGGATATGTGATCGCTCACCCTGACCGTCTGGCTAAATGGCAATCATGGCGAGATCCTTGGCCAGTAAATATCTTAGCCGCAGCCGCAGCCATAGCAGCACTTCAAGATACAGAATTTCAACAACTAAGCTGGAAATGGCTACCAGACGCACGCAATCAACTTTTTCAAGGTTTAGTCCAACTTCCGGGATTAAACCCCCTAGAAGGCGCTGTTAATTACCTATTAGTAGAGTCTCAACAGTCTACCTCTGAGTTACAAACAAAATTACTTCAACAGCACCAGGTTTTTATTCGTGATTGTCTTAGCTTTAAAGAATTGGGCGATCACTTTTTCCGCATCGCTGTCCGTTCGGAATCTGATAACCAACGCTTGCTAACAGCCCTTAAATCAGTTATCAGTTATCAGTATGGGGACTGGGGGAGATGAGCGAGATGGGGTAGTAATTTTCCTAATGCCCAATGCCCAATGCCCAATGCCCAATGCCCAATGACCAATGAAAATTGATTATGATGTCGTAATTGTTGGTGGCAGTATAATTGGATACTACGCTGCCTTAACGGCAACCCAACTACAGGCCAAAGTTGCCTTGGTACAGCCTCAAGTCAACTATGAATTTAATTATCATTACGCACTCAGTGAAATTGCTAAAATGATGCAGCATTGCCTTGATGTCGCAGATTTGGGAATTATTACACAACCAGATACTGAATTAAATGGGACGAATAGCGATACAATACTAGCTGACAAATCAGAAATATCAATACATCAAGCCCGCTACATTAACCCTTGGAAACAAGCGATAATGTATGCTGATGCGATCACTACAAATCTCAACCAAGTTAATTCTCTCGCTAATTTAGCTACTCAAGGAGTTGATGTCATTATTGGTAATGGTGAATTTTCATCTTCTCCCCAACTTAGTTTTGCAGTTAATAACCGAATTTTAAACGCGCGTACCTATTTACTTGCTTGTGGTTCGCTTTCCAAAATTCCCGACATTGCAGGTTTGAAAACCACTGGTTATGTAACTCTTACTAATATTTGGCAATCGTTAGAAAAACCTAATCCGCCAAAAAATTGGGTAATTCTTGGTGGGTTACCTCAAAGTATGGAAATTGCGCAAACTTTAGCCCGTTTAGGTTGCAATATCACTCTGATATTTAATCATCCCAGCGTTTTCTCTCATCTTGACCCAGAATTAGCCCAGTTATTGATAGCACAATTAGAAGCTGATGGTGTGTGTGTCTTGAATCAAATAATAGTCACTCAAGTGCGACAAGTTGAAGATAAAAAATGGGTTCAAGCTGGAGATAAAGCCATTGAAACTGATGAAATTTTAGTTGCTACTGGACAACAACCAAATATAGGAAATTTGAATTTAACAGCAGTAGGAGTAAAATGTCGTCCACGCGGTTTAGTGGTTAATGACAAACTACAAACTACAAATCAACGCATTTATGCTTGTGGTGATGTTATAGGTGGTTATGATATTGCCAATATCGCTAATTATGAAGCCAAAATCGCTGTCAACAATGCTCTATTCTTTCCGAGATTGGCAGTTAATTATAATTATATTCCTTGGATGATATCTTCTCAACCAATGGTAGCCCAAGTGGGGTTAACAGAATTGCAAGCTAAACGCCAATATGGTAAACAGGAAGTTTTAGTTTTAAGACAATATTTTAAAACACTAGCAGCAGCCCAAGTTCAAGACAATATTACAGGTATTTGTAAACTAACTTCCTTAGAAAATGGCAAAATTTTGGGATGTTCTATATTGGGTACAGCCGCAGGAGAGTTAATTAATTTAATTGCTTTGGCAATGTCGCAAAATCTGAAAATTCAGCATTTAGCAAAAATAGCTGCTGTTTATCCCAGTTTCTCGGAAACATTAGAACAAACTGTACGAGAATGGAGTAATATAAAACTTTCTAAAAACCACAGGTTACAAGAATTTCTACAAAGTTTCTTCCATTTTCGTCGTGATTGGAATTTATAGGATTTTTTTTAACGCGGAGGAACGCAGAGAGTTTTCTGTAATTATTTGGTTCGTTCTTTCTGACGCTTTTGGGTTTTTTCTGTTAAAGCAACGCTACCGATGCCTTGTAGAACACCACGTCCAATTAAACCTAAACCCCGACCAATTATTTGTGTTAGTATGAAAACAATTCCATTTCCTACAAAAGATAATAGAGATTGTAAACGAGGTGTGATCGCATCCCGGAGTTCTAGCAGTAATGTCACCATTAGTGGCACACCAGAAAGCTTTGCTAATTCCTGATTACGAGGTGAGTAAATTGATATTTTAGCAATACCACGAGGTGCAAATACGAATAGTTCATAGCGACTTTCAAAAATTGCTTGTGGTTCATTAACATAATTATTTAATCTGTATTTCCAAGATAAATTATTTCTAAATCGTTCAATTTCTCTGGTAGAGATAAAGTGACGATCATATAAATTTTGTTTAATCGTTTCTACGTCTGCCAGAGAATTTAATAATGGTTGTAATACCCCATTAGCAATCTGAATCAATAAGTTCTCCAAAATCATTGATCCTTGGGAATTTGCTGGTTCACTACCAGCCGAATATGATATATTATCAATATATAAATCTGTTTGGCAAAGTAAATAAGAAAATAATTCCTCAACTAAAGGAATTTTATTTAAAATTTCAGTTTCTACACCGACTGCATTATTTAATAAGAAATTCACTATTTCTATATCTATATCTCCTACATTGATTTGAGATAACTGGATATAAAAATCTTTAATTGCCGATTGCCATAAATTATTTAATATTTGATTTTTTAAGTCAGATAATTGCTGAATTTTAACTTCGGATTTACGCAGTTTATTTAGTTGTTTAGATACTTGTTGTAAGATAATATAAAGTAACTGCCTTTTTTTGTCTTCCCGTAAAATATCAATTTCTAAAGGTATATCTGTGACATTTGGTAAAGGGAATTGGAGTTTATTAATACAGGATGCAAATAGCGTAGATTGTAGTGCTTTGGGACTCAGTAAAGGCGGTACAAAAGTTTGTATCTGTTGTGATTCTGGTTTAGCAATCAGGTTAGGATAAGGAATAGATAATGGTAGTGGTGGAGATGTTTGTGTTGGTTGTCTTTCTTCTGGTGCAGCTAATAAGTGATTAACCAGCCATTGCGCAGCTAACAATTCTCGGCGATGTCCTGCGAGAATAGCTTTATCTAATAGAGGCAGTCCAGGTATTTTTAATTGGGTGGTGACTGCGGTGAGGGTATGATTAATGTGGTTAATTCCTGAGAAACGGATATGATTCCGTAGTTTAGCAAAAGGTAAATGAGATGATGAAGAGTTTACTATTCCTGTTGTTCCCAACCAATAATAACCACCATTTACTAGTTCTTCCATGATGGGAACTAATTCAGAAATGGATATACCTTTGGGACAATAGCCATTTACACCTGTATTCTGTGCCGCTAACAGCATTTCTTGTGTAGAAACAGAACTCAGAAGCAAAATAGGAATATGAGAATATAAAGCTTTGAGTTGTCTGCAAAATTGCAAACCCAACTGTTGAGAGTCTATAGAAATTCCATTCCCTAACTCTAAAACTATTAAATTTACTTGGTTAAGGTCTGAAGCTGCAATTTCCGCTAACACCTGTAAAGCTGCGGTATGTGTAGGAACATCGGCCAAAATTTGTAGATGGGGGATTGTTTCTAGAGCTACCCTTAATCCTAGACGAAAGATGGGATCCGGGTCGATTAACAATAATTTTAAGGCTAAAGGGTGATCGCTCATAGTCAAGTCAAATACATATAGACTTTCCAAGCATCTCTTGTCAGTGGAAAAAGGCAAAACGCAGAACGCAATACATTATTCCCCTCATCTCCCCACACTCTTGTCACCTGTCACCCTTGTTTCCTATGAGTTACGATGTCCAAAGAAATTAATAGTGTAGGCAATAATCTTTACTCCTGTTTGTGCTTCAACCTGCTGAATTAACTCTGCTGGTAGTTCTATATGTACGTCCAGGATTTGATTTGTATCCACACAGTTAACATGGCTATGAGCATCATTAATATTGCCGTATAAACGCCCGTCGCAATGTTCAATACACTCAATAATACCTTGACTGGATAAGGCTTCTAAATTTTGATAAACAGAAGTATGACCAATCTCTTTACCTTGTTGGTTTAAGCGATCATATATCTCTCTAGCAGAAAGATGTTCATTCGCTTGCCAAAGTAATTCTAGAATAAAACGGCGCTGGCGGCTGACGCGCATACCCAGCATTTGACACCGATGGAGAGCATCTTCTAAGGAACTAATTGCTTTTGTAGAAATAGCTGGCTTTTGCATATTTCAGTTTTCAGTATGGGGATATCTTTCCCCTTCAATGACGATTGTTATTTTTCCTATGCCCGGATATTACATACAACTGTTTTGCTTGTACCTGTGTATTTGTCATTTAATGTCTTATTAATCACAGGCTTGAGCAGGGTTCGCTGTTGATTAACAGTTGTATTGTCACATCTTCAATCTAAAACAAAGTCATTACAACTTTAGCTTATAAAGGCTGCAAATGTCCAGGTTAGGGCAGGTGTATTTTTTTGTAGGTAAAAAGACTAAAAATACAAAAAAATTTAACACCAAAGATAAAATAAATGTGTAGGATATTACCCCAAAGTCCAGGGAGCAGCACCATCAGTAAATAGACAGTAGCATCAAGTCCTAAAAACTGCTACTGTGTATTGTCGATCTTATTTTTGATCCATCAAGAAAGCACCCAACAGTCAATGACAACAACAATCACAATCAACCTCAAAAACGACTCCATCAACAATCTGGATTTGTCACCTGCACTAACGGTAATTGAACCACTCCTGCATGAGGAATCCATTACATCCTATGAACAGCAATTATGCTTTGAAATTAGCTACGCACGGGAAGCCAATGATCCACGGGAGCTTTCAGAAATTCCAGAGGTAAGGTTGTGGTTTGTGCGTTTAGATGCAAAGTATCCATGGTTGCCATTTTTACTAGACTGGAAAGCTGGAGAATTAGCTCGTTACTCTGCCATGCTAGTACCTCATCAGTTTAGTTCTAAAGAAGGTATACAGTACAACCCTGAAGCTTTAGAAATCTTCTTGATGCAGAAAATTTTTATTTTGAGCGATTGGTTAAAACAGCAAAGTATCCCTACTCAATTTCGGCTCAAGTCTCTAGCACAAATCCTGGGTTATGAATTAGAAGATGCTTTCTTTGAAATGATTGAAAAAAGTAATTCGTAATTCGTAATAATGCCTCCGGCTTCTGTCAGGGATAGGCAATTCGTAATTACTAATTCACTCCTCTGTCCCATGCCCCATACTCTAATTTTGAATTGAAGCAAAGCGGTGGTCAACCACCCCAGATTTTTTCTAAAACCGTTGGAGGTGGAATATCTACTGTTTTTCCGCTATGGGATTTAATTGCTAGGAATTTATCACTTTTTGGTAATAACTTGTCTGCATCTGTAGAACTCAGTAGAGCGATAGTATATGTTTGTACAGCGACCGCAAGTTGTAGCGGCCCATTCTCGATAGACAACATTAAACTAGCACCACTAATTATGGCGGTTAATTTGCCAATATCATCAGGAGAGGTGATTTTGAGATTTGAACAAGATTCCAGAAGCACACGCACAAAATTCTCATCATCAGCTTCTTTAATCAGCACTATCGGTAACTCCGGCTGTTTGTGTTGACAATCTTGGATAATTTGCTGCCAACTCGCTATAGGATAGCTTGTATCTGCGCCATCAATTTGGGACGAATGGCTAGAGCCACCATAGATTAGGATGTAACCTGTTTCATGGATACCTAAACGTTTTTGTTCTTGTTGCGCCCATTGAATATCAGGTTTAGGGACATTAGCTGTTAACTCTGGACAAGGTGTTTTAATGCCCACAGGTTTTAATAGATCATGATACATCGCTGCTACATATTGGGATGTATTTCGCCTGATGGTGTTGGTGAGAAAACCTGCACCTTTCCCTTTGTAGCCAATGCGTGTGGGAATTCCAGTCAACCAGAGAAATAAACCTATAAACCAACTTTCTCCAGTAGTCATAGCGACATCATATTCGCGATCGCGAATCGTACCAACTAAGTTACCCCAATCTGCTAGACTGTTGTGATCGCTGTAATCAAAGGTCAATACCTCGTGAACTGACTTGCTCAGTCGGTAGGCAGCCTTTGACTGGGATTCCACAATGACATCTATCTGTGCGTCGGGATAATAACGCTTCAGATCATCCAAAGTGGGAAAAAAGAGAATTTGGTCACTAATTGAACCAGGTACAAAAGCTACTACTCGCATAAATAATATATTATTGACGCTTATTGCTCCTTATTTTAGGGGAATATAGGTAATATCGTTTGACTTTTAAATTACTACATCAGAATAAGCTGTTCAAGAACAGGGTGAAATAGGAACTGATTCAGGCTCCCTTTTTTTGATGAAATTCAGCAGATCTTAACCATAATCAATCAAATGGCTGATACAATGGCTATAACCGCAATGAAGTGCATAAAAATAAATGATAAATTAATCCCAGCAATTAAGGACGGCGTAGGTAAATCTTTCAAATCCAGGGGATTTCTGGTGATATCGTTAAGATATTCAAAGGAAGTTCCTACCTCTCTACTAATTGAAGTAGTATAATTAGTGGAGAGGTAGGAAAATTAACTTGGTGTGAAAAAAATGGTAGAAGGGAATTTTGAGGGTGTAGCAAAAGGAAAAATCTACTAAATTAACTATATTCGAGAATATCCACATCGTAGAAAACAAATACTGGGAATAACTAACCATCAGTTTCAAGACTTGTTAGCCCAAGGTGAAATGCAGCATAAAAAACTTCAAGGTGACATAGAAAGTAAAAACATAGGTATAAATCAGAAAGGAGCAGGGGGGAAAGGGAAACTAGAGATAAAACAACAGGTATGTCTATCCTTATTCTATTGGAGGAAAATGCCAACATTTGAGGTTTTAGGTTTGCATTTCGGTATATAGAAAACGGAAGCAAAGGACACATTTCATTACTGGCTATAGATATTAGGAAATGTTTTCCCTGCTAGTCTCCTTGAACAGGTAGAAAAACATGATAGTGATTATGCCATGGCGACTCAGAACAAAAGGCAGGAAATAAAGAGTTTTCCACCAAGGGTATTTTTGTTGAATAGGTCATTAGACTTGTAAAAATATTCTGCGTACCTCAACAAAGATTTCCCCTGAATTCCCCAATTTACTCACAAGTAATTCTTACTAACTATTTGTGGTTTAGTCACATTAGGAATTGGTTCATTAGTTTTGCCCATTTCATAAATGTTATGGATATATGGATATGAGGTCAGTTATAAATTTGTCATCAACATCTTCATGGATAGGAACTATCAGTTACTATTCCCAACCCTGATTCTTTCCTTGGCTCTTTCCTAATCTTAACACTATGGAAAGCCAGACACAGACTCCTTTCTAAATTTTCGGCCGTGTCTAGTAATTAATATAGGATAGGTAAAAAACTACTAGTCAAGGCGACCCCGGAAACTAAACCGAGAGAACGAGATAAGGTGACTAAGCTCGAAGCAGTACCTAAGTTGTTTGCAGGTACGGCAGCTATCAATAGGCTCACCTAATTTTCCCACTCTAGGTACAGCAACCGTAAGCACTAAATTCTCAATTAAAAGAACCCATTGTATGGTTTCAAAATCAGATTGGAAAACATCATAAAACACTGGGAAGTTTTTGATTCTACTCCTAAGATACTATATAGGTCTTCTTCAAATTTACCGTGTATTGTCATAACCATAGTCTGGATTAAGGCTTTAGCTTTTAGTAGTATTTCTTGAAATTCCATTTCTGGGTCAGAAAGTGCTACAATACCACCACCGACACCAATAGAAGTTCCATCAGGAGTGAAAATAGCAGTGCGAATAACTATGTTCAAATCGCTTGCACCATTCAATCCCAAAAAGCCGATTGCTCCTGAATATACTCCCCGTGCTTCTTGCTCGAGTCTGTCAATAATTTGCATGGTTCTAATCTTGGGTGCTCCTGTCATCGAGCCCCCTGGAAATGCTGCATGAATACAATCTACGGCTTGGAGGTTTGATGGCAAATGTCCACGGATAGTTGTTACCAATTGATGCACTGTGGCATAGGTTTCTACATCCATTAATTTTGGTACATGAACGCTACCTACTTCACAAACCCGTCCTAAATCATTACGTAATAAATCGACTATCATAAGATTTTCAGCCTGGTCTTTTTCGCTGTTTCGCAGTCGTTCCTGTAAAATGAAATCTTCTTCGGGGTTATCTCCTCGTCGTAGCGTACCTTTTATGGGCTTGGTTTCCACCCACCCCTGGCGATCAATTTGCATAAATCGTTCTGGAGAAGAACAGGCGATCGCAATCTCTCCAAACCGCAAAAACGCAGAGTATGGCGCAGGATTAATCTGACGTAATCGGCGGTAAAATGTCAAGGGATCAGGGCTGATATCAGCGTGAAGTTGATTAGTCAAACAAACTTGATAAGTTTCTCCTTCATGAATTTCCTCTAAACAATGGTGAATGTCATTAATATAATTTTGGTAAGAACGACTTAAATATAACCTTACTGGTTCACCATTTCCCTGTGCTACAAGTGGAGGAAGAGGATTCAAAATTTTTAATTGTTGTTGGATCGTATCAAACCAAGTTCCTGCCTGTTGTGTTTGTCCTGTTTTGACTAATTCCAGCAAATAAAGACACTGTTCTTCGTGATCTATAGCAATCATGCGATCAGCTAGTAAAAAAATTGCATCTGGTAATGGTGAAGAATGTACCAATTTTGCTCCACACTCTGCATTGAGTTCATAACCAAAATAACCCACAAATCCGCAGTTAAAATCAAAAGGTAACTCATCACTTTGACAACTTCGGAGTCCAATTTCCCGTTTGAGAAATTCAAAAATACTTTCGGTGCGACGCGTGACCTTATCTGATTGTGTGATGATCAGTTCTTGAGTTTGAGTATGGTAACGCACCAATAAACTGTTTTTCCCTTTGCCATCACCCATAAATGAGAAGCGAGACAGACCCGGTTCTACTCGACTACTATCTAACCAAAAGCTATTTGGTTCTTCCTGAAATAAATGGACAAATATCTGTTCTGTATTCGGGCAAATATCTAACTTTCTGGTATAAAGTTCAAACCTCTCTTCCTGTTGGTACATGTCCTCAACAGAAGAATAAAGAGACTGATATCCTGGAAAATAATATTTTGATTCTGAACTTATTGATAATTTCTTTGTAAATAGCAGCGTGATATCTCTAAAATTGTTTAATAATGTTGTTCCATATTCTGTACAAATAGATTCGGGATGAAACTGTACACCCCAAAAGGGTAGATACCGATGGCGTAATCCCATTACTAATCCGTCTTCAGTCCAAGCAATTTTTTCTAAACACTCAGGTAATTCATCTGCAACTAACAAAGAGTGATATCGCACCACAGAAAATGGACTAGGAATACCTTGGAATAATTCAGATTCATTGTGATGAATTTTACTTATTCTCCCGTGCCTAACTTCCGGTGCATGAATCACTTTAGCACCATGTAGGTAGCCAATCCCTTGATGTCCCAGACATACTCCCAATAAAGGAACATCTACATTATTTTCAATAATTTGCCGACAAACTCCAAAATCTTCCGACTTTTCTGGGCGGCCTGGACCAGGAGAAATCACAATATTGTCAAAGGCAATTTTTTTTAGTTCATCCCAGGTTACTTCATTATTACGAATTACTAAGGGATAGTTTCCATTTACCTCAGCAATCATCTGATACAAATTGAAGGTATAAGAATCATAATTATCAACAATTAATGTTTGCATGTTTTTTATTGATTAGATATTCTTATGAGAATGTCTGAAAAAAACAACGGCCAATATAATATTGATTCCCAGCGCCAAGGATGTAGCCTGCCTCCTGTAAGATACGCGACTATACAAACAGGATTTACTTACATGGGATAAAAAAACTTTAACCATACAGCTAGGAAGATACTAGATGCATAAGTGACTTGTCAATCCCTTGAACGTAAACTTAGATCTTAAATTGCGTAGGTGATCGCTTCGCTGCAACTCACTCTTGTTTCAAGCAGGTCTAACCCGGATTTTTGACAAGAGAAAAAATCATTTGGACAACAATCTGTGGACTTTGACAGGTGAATATTGACAACTATGCAACGCCAAAAAAAGCAGTAGAGTATAAATTACTAATCCCCAATTGCCAATTATGGAGAAATGTTGTGTATTTATTAATTCCTGCCGCAGGTAGTGGCAAAAGAATGGGTGCTGACCGGAATAAACTTTTATTACAAGTACACTCAAAATCTCTGATTGCTTGGACTTTGTTAGCTGCGGAAGCTGCGAGTTCTATTAGTTGGATTGGGATTATTTCTCAACCGCATGACTGGGAAGACTTTAAAGGCATTATAGCGGATTTAAAGCTCACTAAACCAGTAGAATTAATTACTGGTGGTGCCACCCGCCAAGAGTCGGTTTATAATGGCTTGTTGGCGTTACCAGACGCTGCGAAACAAGTATTAATTCATGATGGGGCGCGGTGTATAGCTACACCGAATTTGCTCAATGCTTGTGCGGAAGCTATTCTTCATTGTCCTGGGTTAATTGCTGCTATACCTGTGAAAGACACCATCAAAGTTGTGGATGAAAGTGGCATAATTCAAAGTACACCAGATCGAGAACAACTTTGGGCGGCTCAAACTCCCCAGGGATTTGATGTTAAGTTGTTGAAACAATGTCATGCTGAGGGTGTGCGACAAGGATGGGAAGTGACAGATGATGCAGCTTTGTTTGAAAAATGCGGGATTAAAGTACGCATAGTGCCAGGAGAGGAAACAAATTTGAAAGTGACAACTCCTCAAGATTTAGTGATCGGTCAATTTATCCTTAGTCACAGGGAATAGGTGATAAGTGACAGGTGTCTCAATATGTCCAAGAAAAATATAGCTATAGGAATCAAAATAGAAGCAATTCTTTATTTAAAGGGTAAACCCTTGTCTTTGAGTGAAATTGCTGAGTATGCTGGGTGCGATCGCCCGACAGTGGAAGAAAGCATAATTGAACTTATGGATAATTATGCCCGTCGAGATAGCGCCCTCGAAGTCGTAGAAACCGAAAATGGTTATAGCTTGCAACTGAGGTCAGATTTTCATGACTTGGTGCAAACTTTGATACCTGTAGAATTGGCAGTAGGACCTTTGCGGACATTAGCTGCGATCGCTCTCCACAATCCCATACTCCAAAGCGATTTGATTAATTTACGTGGTTCAGGAGTATACCAGCACGTTCCTAAACTGGTGGAATTAGGTTTTGTTCGCAAACGTCGAGACAGCGATTCCCGTTCATATTCATTACAAGTGACACCGAAATTTCACCAATATTTTCAAATCGATCAACTCCCCCAAGTGTTTCCCAGAGATGAAAAGGAACAACAGCTAGAACTAAAATTAAATATTCAAAGAGAATCAGTACACAGCGTAGAGGTTACAGAGAAGATGGAGTGAATAACCACTGACAACTGATAACTGATAACTGATAACTGATAACTGATAACTGATAACTGATAACTGATAACTGATAACTGATAACTGATAAATGCGCTAGGCTTGTACTATGGTTTAGAGTAGAATTAGCAACTAAGCTAAAAAAAATTGCCAATGGTGTTTGATCCTGACTTTTTGAACAACAACTCTGAGGAACACACTAATCAGCTTCTGAACGAACACTTTGGGGAACACCCGAATCAACTACTTAAATATTTACAGCACCAGTCTCCCGAAGTTCTAGCCCGTGTAGCTCAGTCTGTCACCCCAGAAATTAAGCAAATCATTTCCCAGAATGTCCAAGGACTAGTAGGAATGCTACCAGCAGAAAGTTTTAACGTCCAAATTACAACAGATCGGGATAACTTAGCTGGGCTGTTAGCATCAGCAATGATGACCGGGTACTTTCTACGCCAGATGGAACAAAGGATGCAATTAGATCATTTATCTAATCAATAGTCAAGAGTACAAACGTCAGCAGCCGAGCCTGTACTTTTAACTATTTGTGAGGGTAAGTTCCTGAGCGTATTTTGAAGATTTGAGTTTTGCCGTTGCGGTGGACTTCAATTGTCAGAATGTCACCGACTGTACTAAACTCAATAATTTTCTGTGCTTGGGCTAAACTTTTAATTGGTTTGCCATTGATTTTTTGAATCACATCGCCTATGAGTAAACCAGCCTTTTGTGCTGGGGAATTTGCCACAATTCCTTTAATGGCAAAACTGACATCAAGCTGAATGTTGAGTTGCTTTTTTTGATTCAATTCTTGTTTTTTGGCAGGTGAAAGCTCTGCCATTTCAATTCCTGAAAAGGGGTGTTCTGCTTTTCCTTTGGTAAATAACTCATGAGCTATGCGGGCAGCAGTTTCAATGGGAATAGCAAAACCAAGTCCTTGAGCGTCGGTGCGGATGGCGGTATTAATGCCAATAACTTCTCCTTGGGTGTTTAAGAGAGGGCCGCCAGAGTTACCAGGGTTTATTGCTGCATCGGTTTGGATAAAACTTACCCGCTTATCAGGAACACCAACTTGGGCACTAGTACGGTCGGTGGCGCTAATGATACCAATAGTAACAGTATTATCTAAACCTAAAGGATTACCAATAGCGATTGCCCACTGTCCAGGAATTAAGTTTTGCGAATTCCCTAATTTCACCGTCGGTAAATTATCAGCGGCAATTTTGACCACTGCGACGTCGGTTATAGTATCAATTCCTACCACCTTACCATCAAAAGTTCGCCCGTCCTTGAGCGTAACTTGTACGGTATCAGTATTATCTACTACATGAGCATTCGTTAGTAACTGACCATTGGCGCTTAAAATGAACCCCGATCCTGTACCACGCTCAATTCGTTCCGAAGGAATTGGTTCTTCATCTTCCCCAAAAAAACGCTTTAACATAGAGTTGTCAAATGCGCCAAAAATTGGATTTGCTACTTTACGAGTAGCATTAATTCGTACAACTGCCGATCCTACTTTTTGTACAGCAGTAGCAATAAAGTTGACATTATCACTCTTAGTAGAGTTAGTTGCTCCATCAATAGGATAGGGAACAACTGCTTCTGGAGGTAAAGCCACTGTGACATTTTCTAACTCTTGAAATGAGTGATGCTGGGGCAAAAAATAGCGACTGCCAAATACACCTCCACCTCCACCAACAGCTACTAAAAACAAGTAAACGACTAGTTGCTTCACAGATAACTTCATATTAATTAATTAAGAATAATTGCGCTCACAGAAAGACAGTTACTAATTTCTAAGTGTAGTTAACTAAATCATAAGTGAACAAATTAATTTACAGAAATTGAATACAATTCATGACAATGCTTCTCGGTGAAGAGAGGAAGAGGTAAATTCCTCAACCCAATTCATAACTTTCTTTTTTGACAAAGTGAGTAGTAATACTATTCATGGAATCACATCCAATCAAGCAAAAAGATTACCCTATCTTTAAGATTCCGCATATAAAATCTAGAATTAGCGAGTTGGGAACTTTTTGTCATGACTTTTTCCTATAGACCACTGTTTTTATATAGCTTAATGAGTGTTTTGGGGCTACTAGCCACATTGTCACCAACCCAAAATGCTAATGCTGCTGTACCAAGTTGTCCAACTCCTACTTTATCCCGTATTCAACGCTATCAAGTAGTTCGTGGTGAAACTTTAGAGAGTATAGCCCAGCGTTACAATCTCCAGCCCACAACAATTGCTGGTATGAATCCATCTGTTAATAACAGAATGCTCGCAGCTGGTACCCAATTGCAAATACCCCCCTTCGATGGAATTGTAGTAGCAGTAACTGGTGATCAAATTTGGCGACAAATAGCTACAAAGTACAAAGTGCGTCCAGATACTTTGTTTGAAATTAATGGTTGTCAACAAAATGCCAGAGTTGTTTTTGTTCCAGTTGTTCCAGAATTAACAAAAACACCTAATAGAATAATTACTGCATCCCTTGGACAAACTGCACGATCTGCAACCATATTTGGATATCCTTTACCAAGAAGTACAACCGTAGCCTTACCTTATGGGTGGCAAATTGAACCAACATCAAGTAAAGTTTTTTTTCATAGTGGTGTAGATTTGGTAGCACCAGTGGGTACTCCTGTGCAAGCGATCACACCAGGTATTGTAGTCTTTGCTAAATACCAGGCTAGTTATGGCAAATTAGTCATTATTAACCACGCAGGTGGACTGCAAACTCGTTATGCTCAACTGGAAACTATTCAAGTTACCCTGGGACAAGCAGTAAAACAAGGTGACATATTAGGAACAGTCGGTGCTACAGGCCAACCAACTTCTAGAGAACCACACCTACATTTTGAAATTCGTGCTAATGAATCCCTTGGTTGGACTGCAAAAGATCCAAAAGAGTATTTGAAATGAGGGACTAGGGACTAGGAAAATATTTCACCAATTACCAATTACCCATTACCAGTTCGGTAGAGTTAATAATATGCATTCCTGCTGCTGCAAATCTAGCGAAAGTGGCATTAGCTTGTTCCGTGTAGTCAACTACTCCCGGAACAACAACAGCTGAGGTGCAATCTTGGAGTAGATAGATTTTATTTGTTAGGGTGCTATCTACCTGTTGAATTTCTGTTAATAAATGGTCAATTGTCCAAGACACACAGTGACTTTTAGCTTGTCCGCCAATAATTACAATATCAAATTCTAAAAGTTGTTTTATTAAATTTGTGTTTTTTTTAGCAATTGGCTTTTGATCAAATCCTAATAATACTTCTGGACGTAAAACAGAATAATTTTCTGTTAAAGGGTTTTCCCCTTTTAGTTCAAATTGGGTTTGACTTTGACGAGCGATACTATGAAAAAATATGGCTTCTTCAACAGATGAAACCAAAGCATGACCAATTCCTCCTAACATAGAATGATAAGGCCAAACTGTTAGCGGGTATTTCCCATCTTGACTGAGTTGTTTAACGTAATGAAAAGCCTGTTCTTTCAATGATTCATAATCACCATTAGTCACACTATTAGCCACTGCTGGGTTAAGTTGCCAAATACCTGCTTCAATATCTGCGGGTGTAATATTGGTTGCTGCTGGTGTAGGATGTTCTCCATCTGTATTTATCCAAAAAATAGGATGGAATATTTGCATAGCTGTGTGAGTGTCGAGGGTGGGGATAATTTTTGTAATTACTCCCAAATTGCAATAAATAAATTCACATAATTTTTTATTATTATCAACTGCACCTGTTCCTGTTTGTCCACCTACATATAATTCAAAATTAGGAATACAAAAAGTGTTTTGGACATCAATTAATAATAGACAAACACGGGCTTTATCTGTTGATGCTGGTGGGATATTATGTTGTTTTGTCCATACTTCCGCTTCGGTTGCGCGTTCTTGGTAAGGTAAGCGGTATACTTCACCGACTTTTGCAGGGTTAAAGTGTGGGGGAATGGGCAGTTGGGTGGTTATTGGAATACTCATGTTCAAATATACCTTGATTTTATTTAAATATTTTGTAAGGATTCAGGTCTAAGGTAGAGGGATGAAAGAAGGTGTATGGAAAGCAGAGTGATCCATGGCTTTCATAGGTTGGTCAAAAAACTCAATTAGAGAAAGTGCTTGACGGCGACAAGTTTGTATAACCGTCAAT